>Ga0209542_10002830_pt1 | contig 38221 bp, 49 predicted proteins | sample RifCSPhighO2_01_FD_184028 | JGI IMG/M metagenome (GOLD analysis project Ga0209542, IMG submission 184028) | Soil microbial communities from Rifle, Colorado - Rifle CSP2_plank highO2_0.1 (SPAdes) (version 2) | ecosystem: Environmental > Terrestrial > Deep subsurface > Rock core/Sediment ... | reverse complement strand
CCGTGATAATGATAAGGTCAGTAGCTAAAGTGAAAGCGGACAATTGCCCCAAAACTTGCTGGGTCTGGAGAATTTTTATAAAGCTAAAGCCCTGAATCAATGCCAGTGGGATAGTCAATATTCGGCCGTACTGGGAAAATCTGCGCCGTCCCACCTCGCCCTCCTCCTGATACATCTGTTTTAGCTTCGGCGACATAATAGTAAGAAGCTGCATAATAATAGAACCTGTAATATAAGGTCCGACACCAAGCATAACTATAGAAAGTTGGGACAAACCTCCGCCAGAGAAAACGTTGAGAAGACCGAAGAATTCATTATTTGCAAAAAACTGGGCAAGGCGCCCGCTATCCACCCCAGGAACAGGGATAGCCGCAAGAAAGCGAAAAATGGCTAGCGCTCCTAAAGTAAAAAATATGCGCTTTCGCAAAATTTTATCTTGTAAAACCAGTTTTAATTTGTTGAAAAAATTCATGTGTTTCTATTATTTACAGCTGTACACTTCCGCCGGCTTTTTCTACAGCAGCACGGGCAGAAGCTGAAATTTCACAACCTTGTATTGTCAAGCTTTTATCTAAAGTCCCCGTCCCAAGTATTTTTATCTTTGGGGAATTGCCTGAAACAGTTTTAGTTTTGCTCAATTTTACAAGTGTTTGGGGCGATATGATATCACCGGTTTTAAATATTTTATTTAAATCACCGATATTGATTACAAAAGATTTCGTCTGGATGCTCGTATTTATATTTTTACCACGTCCACGAAGTTTTGGGATTCGCTTGATAAAATCGCGAATTTCCGGACGCTTTTTGTGCCCGGCTCTGGCATTCTGGCCTTTTGTGCCGCGTCCAGCCGTTTTCCCGCGCGTTCCCCCGCGGCCGATTGTTTTGCCTTTTTTGTTCGGATTATTTCTTTTTAGGGTGTGTGATTGCATATTATTTTCGAGGAGTTAGTTGCATGAGTGCCTTTACTGCCGCTTTTGCATTGTTTACTTTGTTTTTACTTCTAGAGAAAATTTTTGCGGAAACTTCTTTCAGTCCGGCAAACTCCAAAACCGTTCGTACCGAAGAGCCGGCAAGAATTCCTTTGCCCGGAGCCCGCATAATAAGAACGCGGGAAGAAGAAAACTTTGCGTCCACTTCGTGCGGAATAGAAAAGTTTTTTGTCATTGGCACTTTTATCATATTTTTCCTTGCATCGCGCACAGCTTTGTCTATAGCAAGCGGAGTATCTCCGGCCTTGCCCTGACCAACGCCGACACGTCCTTTCCTGTCGCCGATAACAATGCCGACAGAGAAAGCAAACCTGCGGCCCCCGGTAACTACGCGGGTAACGCGCCTGATGCTTATGATTTTCTGGTCAAACTCGGATTTAGCCCGAGCTTCTCGGCGAGGAGGGGCTTTGCGCAAGTTCTTTTTGAACTCGCGAGTGGCATGGGCGGGCTGAGGGGTCAAAACAGCTTCCTCGACAGCAGGAATTACCAGTTCTTCAGTAATACTGTCTTTTTCTATTGCTTCTTCTTTTATAATATCCGGTTCCATATTTGTTAATTAAAATTTCAGTCCTCCTTTTCTTGCCCCCTCGGCAACAGCTTTTACATTCCCTGCATAAACAAATCCTCCACGATCAAAGACAAGTGCGGTGATTTTTTTTGCTTTTGCTTTTTCGGCAATAAGCTCACCGACCAGACCAGCTTTTTCTGCCATAGTCTTACCTTCCACTTCACGGGAATGGGCGGAAGCCAAAGTCTGTCCGCCCTGGTCGTCAATTAGTTGCGCAGAAATATGTTTATTTGACTTGAAAACCGCCAAGCGAGGCATTATTAAGGTGCCAGAAATCCGAGCACGGATTTGGGCGTGCCTGCGAGTTCTTTTTTCTTTTTTGATTTTAGAAAATTTCATTTTTTATGCTGTTTTTTTGCCTTGTTTGCGCTTAACTACCTCGCCTTCATATCGTATTCCTTTACCTTTGTATGGTTCTGGCTTTTTCAGTGCGCGAACTTTGGCCACAAAACCGCCAACTTCCTCTTTATCCATGCCGGTAACCGTAATAACATTTTTCTCCGCCGTTACCTTGAGTCCTTGCGGAATAGGAACAGTAACAGGATGGGAGAAGCCGAGAGCCATGACAAGGTTTGAACCCTTAACTTCAGATTTGTAGCCAATGCCTTCAACAATAAGCTTTTTTACAAAAGGAGTGGTCACGCCTAGAAGCATGTTGCCGACATGAGAAGCATATGTTCCCCAGAGTGCCTTTGTTTCTAAAGTAATTTTTGTTGGAACCAAAGTAATTTCTTTTTCGCTGATAATTACTTCTATTTCCGGCTTAAACTTTTTTTCCAAAGTCCCGAGTGGGCCCTTCACGGTGAAAATACCAGAAGCTACGGATGCTTCAGTTTTTTCAGGAATTGCTATTACTTTTTTCCCGATCCTACTCATAATTTTTACCAGATTTTAAATAACGCTTCTCCGCCCACTCCAGCTTCTTTTGCCTGCTTGTCAGTCATGATCCCCTTTGGGGTGGAGAGAATCAAGGCTCCCATTCCAGAGCGAACCTTTCTGATATCTTTTGATTTGTGATAAATCCTCTTGGAAGATTTTGAAACGCGCTCTACACCATGGATTCTTGGGACGCCTTCGCCTGAAACAAGTCCGACTTCAATAAACTTAACCACCTTTTTACCCTTTTTGCCGAAGGATTTCACAAACCCCTCTTTGAGAAGAGCGTCCAGAATAGCAAGCTTTAGTTTTGAATATGGAAAAACTACTGATTCTTTCTTTGAATCCGAGGCATTTTTTATTCTAACAATCATGTCTGCGATTGGGTCCATTTGAATAATTTTTAATTTAAAATTTAGAATTTAAAAATTAATTTTAAAGTTTAAATTCTAAAGTCCAAATTTATAATATCCTGGTAGTATCTCTGCTTGAGAGAGCTTTGACTTACCAGGACGACTTTTTAATCCCGGGGATTTTACCCTCATTGGCAAGTTCCCTAAAGCATATTCTGCAAAGGCCGAAGTCCCGCATAAATGCATGTCCTCGACCGCATCTAAAGCATCGGTTTGTAGCCCGAGTACTGAACTTGGGCGTTTTACGGGCTCGTGCTTTTGTAGAGGTTTTTGCCATTACGTAAGTAAAAAAATAGCTTTTTCAAGCTCCATGTACACTAACAAAACCAAAGTACAAAGTCAAACAAAGGGGCAGTCAGGTTTCTCCTGCCGCCCCCTTATTGAAAGCCGATAATAGATGGCGAGACGACCTGTTTTATTCCAAGCCAGGACCAATCTTAAAGACACCGCTGAAAAAAGCTGCAATAACTGCCAGCACCCACCACCAAAATAAGTGCTTATTTCTCATAGACCTCCTTTTTCTGGTTTTATTTTACCCCGGAATTTACAAATAACCAACTGATTATGCATAAAAAAATACCCAGTTAACTGGGTATTTTACCTCTTTTTTGCTTTATTTTTTGGGGCAGTAGTAACTGATTCCTTACCCGTTTCTGTTTTTTTAAAAGGAAAACCGAGGTGGGTCAGAAATGCCTTTGTTTCTTTTTTGTCGCTAATGTTTGTAACAACCGTCACTGCCAAACCGAAAACGTCTTTCAAATCTTCGTCAGAGCTTTCAGGGAAAATGGTGTTTTCTCGGATGCCCAAAGTATAATTACCCATGCCATCTATACCTGTGGCGGAAATTCCTCGGAAGTCTTTTGTGCGAGGAAGAGCGATATTTATCAGCCTATCCAAAAAATCATACATCCTCTGGCCTCGTAATGTAATCTGCATACCGACAGTATCCCCTTCTCGAACCTTGAAAGCGGCGATGGAAATTTTTGCCCCCTTGCGCACGGGCTTCTGGCCGGTGATTTTTGTCAGACGGTCTTCGATTAAATCAAGTTTCTTTTTATCTTTTTGTTTTCCTACACCAGAAGAAATAATGATTTTTTCTATTTTTGGCGCTTGCATTGGGTTCTTATAACCAAATTCTGATTTCAGAATGTCAAATGCTTTTGTTGTTTTTTGTTTGATAGTTTCCATAATAGTCCTTATTTTTTACTTTTGGCTTTTGCAATCTTTCCTTCAACTTTCTTTACGTTAGATACGTGAATCGGCATTGTCTTATCTATAATCTGACCTTTTTCTCCAGATTTTCTAGGTTTCTGGTGGACTTTCAAAACATTCACACCAGAAACAATAATTTTGTTTTCCTTTGGGAAAGATTTGGTTACGGTTCCAGTTTTGCCCTTATCTTTGCCGGATAGCACTATTACTTTGTCATCTTTTTTTACATGCATGATATTAATATTTAAATTACACAACTTCTGGAGCAAGCGAAATAATCTTCTGGTAACCAACTTCGCCTAGCTCGCGAGGAATTGGTCCGAAAATGCGTCCGGCCACTGGTTCTTTTTTATCTTTGACCACAATGACTACTGCGTTCTCGTCAAAACGAATGTATGAGCCGTCTTTTCTGCGGAATGGCGCTTTTTGGCGAACTACCACTGCGTACAAAACATCTTTCTTTTTTGTGGCTTTGCGAGGCTCTGCTTTCTGGACAGAGAGAACAACCAATTCGCCTATAGAAGCATATCGCTTCTTTGAGCTACCGAGCACTTTGAAAACACGTCCGATTTTTGCTCCGGTGTTGTCTGCGATTTTGACGATTGATTGCGGTTGAATCATGGTTTTGAATAGAATTACGAATTACAATTCTCGCACTTCAATTATCCTAAAATGCTTATCCTTGGAAATGGGCGCGCATTCTTCTATGGTAACTTTGTCTCCTATTGCCTTGGTATTGCCGGCATCATGAGCTTTGAACTTTTTGCCAATGGTAAGGTATTTACCATACTTTGGATGTTTTACAAAGCGATTAACCTGCACGACGACTGTATCCCTCATCTTGTTTGAAGTTACTACACCAGACAATGTTTTTTTGTTTTTTGTTTTTTCCATGGTTATTTGGAAGTTTTATTATTTAACAAACTCAAGATTCTGGCTACATCTTTTTTCAAAGCAGAGCCTTCCTTTACATTGCGCATATTGCTTCCAGAGACTGCAAAACGAAATGCCCACAAAGCCTCTCTTTTTCCCACAAGAAGAGTTTGTAGTTCCTTTAGGCTTTTATTTTTAAGTTCTTTTATTTTCATACGTTTAATTATGCGAAGCAGACATTATCTTTGTACGAAGAGGGAGTTTTGTTCCCGCTTTTCGCAGCGCCTCACGAGCAACTGCATCCGTTACACCATCAACCTCAAAAATAATCCTGCCCGGCTTTACGGGCGCGCAATATCCAAAAAGGTCACCTTTTCCCTTTCCCAGCTTTACTTCAGCCGGCTTTTTTGTAAGTGGCATGTCTGGGAAAATCCGTATCCAGATTTTACCAGTCTTTCCTACTGCCCGGGAAAGAGCCTTCCTCCCAGCTTCAATCTGATTTGACATAATACGAGCGCCATCTAAAGCCTTCAGGGCATGAGAGCCAAAACTGATGGTTGTTCCCCGAGTAGCAACGCCAACTTTCTCAGCATTTTTGCGGAAGGTTTGCCATTTTCTGTATTTTACTTTTTTTGGTAACAACATATCAGTATTTTATTTCTTTGTAAAAATTTCACCTTTATATATCCAGACTTTTACCCCGGTTGCGCCAAGTGAAAGCCGGGCGGTCGATTGAGCATAGTCAACATCCGCACGAAGTGTCTGTAAAGGCACCCTTCCTTTTTTTATCATTTCTGTGCGGGCCATTGAGTTACCCCCGAGAATTCCAGAAACGATAACTCTAACACCCTTCACATCCCTGTTAGCCATAACTTTTTCTACCATCTGTTTAACCACGCGTCTGAAAGGCAGCCTCTTTTCCAAACCATCGGCAATCATCTGAGCGACTATTGAGGCATTGGACTCCGGCGAACGGACTTCTTTGATATCAACTTTAACTTCTCCGCCTAAAACTTCGCCTTGCGAAGTCCGACCGACCGCTCCCGAAGAGCGGTTTAGGCCGGAAGAAAGTTTGTGTTTTGTAAGAAAAGCGAGAATGTCGTTTTTCAATTTGACTGCACCGTCCCCTGAACGGCCAATTATCATTCCTGGACGTGATGTTTCAATAATAATGCGTAGGATTTTCTCCCCTCTTTCCATTTCTATATTTGAAATGTACATGCCACGGAGCTTTTTCTCCAAGTATTCTCGGAGCAGAACATCACTTTTCAAAAATTCTCTGTATTTATTTTTCACACCAAACCAGCGGGACTTCCAGTCTCGTATGATTCCCAATCTATGTGAGTATGGATGTACGGTATGTGTCATAAATGTTACGATTTACATATTTGGCCAATCTCTGCGTTAAAACTGCAAAAATACTCGTCACCTAAGAGCGAGGTAGGCTCCTCAATTTTTGCAATTTTGCCTTGATATTGTCTCAAATCTGTAAATCTTGTTTTCATAATATTATTTAGTGGTTTTAGCAACCTTTTTCACGATCTTTGGTTTTACTTCTCCAACTGGAGTAATTTCCTTCGCAACTTTTTTCTCTTTCTTTGGAGCTACTTCACCAAGTTCAACAAAAATAGCAGAAGTTCTTTTGCGGATTGGATGGGCGCTTCCCTGAGCAGCAGGCATTCTGCGGTACAAAATCTTGCCAGAATCCACTCGGATAGTTTTTACTATCAGATTTTCTGTTGGAATATCCAGGACCTTTGCGTTTGCCAGGGCTGACTGTATCAAAGTTTTAATTGGAAGAGACGCTTTTTTTGCAGTGAAATCAAGGTTTACCAAAACATCCGCAACTTTCTTTCCTCGTACAGTATTAGCCACCATTCGCATTTTGCGAGGAGCCTCTCTGAAATTTGATAATGTTGCGTGTGCAGATTGCATGTTGATTTATGATTAATGATTTAAGATTTATGAATGATGCATTTGTATTATTCTTATATCTTAAATCTTACCTCTTACTTCTTAACAGCTTCTACTGAAGCTGTCTTTGCGGACTGGGCAGCAGCGATTTCACTTTCCTTTGCTTTCTGTTCTTGCTCCTTTTGCATCTTTCCTCCGTGTTTTATGAATTTCTTTGTCGGAGAGAACTCGCCAAGCCTGTGCCCAACCATGTCCTCTGAAACAGAAACTTCAATATGCGTCTTGCCGTTGTGAACACCGAAAATAAAGCCTACCATTTCAGGAGAAATAACGCATGCCCGTGACCACGTCTTAATAACCCCAGTTTCAGTGGATTTTTTGCCCTCAATTTTCTTGAGAACCCGCTCGTCAACGTATGGACCTTTTTTTGATGACCTTGTCATAAATAAGTTATAAAGTTCATAAAGTTATAAAGTCTGTAAAGTAAATACGAACCAATAACCTACAAATAAAATTCAATTAAAAAAGCACTCTTTGTAGAGGCATTTGGAAATACCACACAAAATTTCAAGCAGAGGTAATGGCTCTTACTTGGCGTACATACTATACAAAATAGCTTTATATGTCAAATGAGAAAGGGTGGCCATAAGACCACCCCATGATTCTTCCACACTGCTGCTAATTGTCATCGTGAATCGTAATTACTTTTGACATCCTCTCCCGTGTTTTATTGATTGATTCAGAGGTTATAGCAACCTCTAGTGCAGTTATGGTGGAAGGATGTCCATCAGTCACAAACGAGCATTTTGGTGTGCCGATTTGTCTATCCTCGGCCATAAGTAGAGTTAGAAACTCAAATTCATCGGTATTTAAACCTTCGAGCCAGAAATTATTTCCTCTCTTGGTAACTTTCATAAAACTATTCTCCTTCCTCTAGATAGAGAGTACATTATTAAAACAAGGTGTCAAATGAAAAGAGCGGTCGCTTGGACCGCCCTCTTGAATACCTCACGATGTCATTGCGACTCGTTCTGTTGTGAGCCACCGCCATGCCCTTTCTACTGCCTGGTCAATAGTCACACCCACAGTGAGTGGAACGTTGTATGCTTTGACAACGATGACCAAACGAACTGGGTCAGCAACATAGTTGCTGTTCTCCCACGTAACAGGTAACTCGACTCTACGTGCTACCTCTTTCACCTGATCTTCGGTTGGATTACCCGTTGAACAGAGAGAACGCAGAGCGCCCGCTGCTAAGGCAACTTTACTTGAAAAAACATCAAAATCCATGATGGAATCATCCTAGTTTTAATTATATCACAATACATATCAATTTGTCAAGCATACGTAAAAATACCCCTCATTTGAGGGGTATTTTTATGCTTATTATCGTTTACCCACTTTCCTTCTTGAAACAATGAATTTATTAGAGTATTTCTTTGGAGTTCTGGACTTCTGACCTTTGCCTGTTGGCTTGCCGTACACCGAGATGGCTCGTCTGCGTCCTCTGCCCTGGCGACCCTCGCCTCCTCCGTATGGGTGGTCAACCGGGTTCTGTGCAGTACCGCGAACTGTTGGGCGAATGCCGAGCCATCGTGAACGTCCTGCCTTGCCGAGATTTACCAATCTGTTTTCGTCATTTGAAACATCCCCGACAGATGCCCAGGCAGTATCCTTTACCTTGCGGACTTCGGTTGATGGCAATTTGATATCTACATAGCCGGCATCTTTTGCAATAACTTCCACAAAGTTTCCTGCTGAACGGGCCAGCTTTGCTCCCCCTTGCGGCTTGACCTCCACGTTGTATACAAATGTTCCGATAGTGATATTTTTCAAAAGCAATCTATTGCCCGCTTTGATTTCAGCATTTTCAGAAGTTATAAGCGTATCGCCAACCTTTACTCCTTTTGGTAAAAGTACATATCGCTTTTCACCGTCTTTGTACTGGGCAAGTCCGATAAAGCCCGAACGGTTTGGGTCGTACTCTACTGTTTTAATCGTATACGGTACATTTATCTTGTCGTATGTAAAATCAACTTCGCGGAAAAGCCGCTTTGCCCCTCCTCCCTTGTGGCGAGTAGTTATCTTGCCGTGATGATTACGTCCCATCTGTCGGCGAAAGCCGTGAGTCAAAGACTTTACCGGCTCTGATGCCGTCACAAAATCACCAAATGAAATGGTTGACATTTGTCGTCTACTCTTTGATGTTGGTTTGTATCGTTTCATTACAATGTTTCTAGTTTAGTTCCCTTTTTCAAATAAATATAGGCTTTTTTGTATCCGGCCTTTTTGCCCACCTTGCCTCGCACAAAAACATTTTTAGATGGGATAGTGACTGACCTGACTTTGAGAGGAGTGATTTTATATTTATCAATGAAAGCTTTTTCTACAGCGCCTTTTGTGGTACGAGGGTCCACTTCAAAAACATACACGGATTTTTCTGCCGAGAGAGAAGCCTTTTCCGTAACGTGAGGGCGTATTAGAATGTGGGTAAGATCCTGCATAATTTTTAATTTTATACTTTTTAATTTTTACTTAATTTTTATTGATTCATTTTTAAATTTTAAATTCATTCTAAAGTCTAAATTAAAAAGTAAAAATTCAAGTTGTATTCAACTTGTTCGTTATCTGTGGCAAAGCTTTTTCCGGCTCAACAATAGCCACATATTTGTATTTCAAAAGGTCAAGCGGGTTCATATTGCGCACCTCGTCCACCTTGAGATTTCCAAAATTACGGAAACTTCTCTCCACATTCACATTTTTGCCAGGAATAGAAAGTAGAATGGCATTGTTTTTCTTTTTTGATGCTTTATCAAAAAGCGAATCCATCACTTCCTTTGCAAGTTTCGTCTTTATGCCAGACAATGCGAGATTATCAACAAAAATAACTTGATTATCTTTAAATTTGCGGGAAAGAATCGTATACAAAGCTTTGGCTTTCATTTTCTTGTTTACTTTTCTATCAAAATTTTTATCTTTCAAGGGGCCGTGCGTGACACCGCCATGTCTCCAGAGTGGAGAGCGAATAGAACCATGTCGTGCGCGACCAGTGCCCTTTTGCTTCCATGGCTTCTTGCCTCCTCCACGGACATCTCCACGGTTTTTTGTATGAGCAACCGGCGTACGTGCGCTGGATTCCATGCTCGTCACAACCTGGTGCACCAAGTCAGCATTCCAAGACAAGCCAAAAATGTTTTCAGAGAGCTGAATCTTTCCTGTTTCCTTGCCTTTTTGGTTGTAAAGTATTGCTTCCATAACTTTGTTACTTTTTAATTTTATACTTTTTAATTTTTACTTAATTTCTAATTTAAAATTTACCATTGAAAACTTATTAAAAATTCTAAATTAAAAAGTAAAAATTTATTTTCCTCTCACTTCCACTAACGTTCCCCTTCGTCCAGGCACTGCTCCTCGTATGAAAATTTCGCCTGTTTCCGGTTTAACAGAAACGACAGTCAAACCTTTTGTGGTAATCCTGTCTCCGCCCATGCGTCCTGCCATGCGCTTACCTTTTGCCACACGCCCTCCGTCGCGACCTCCTCCTCCGAGGGAACCCGGTTCGCGTTCAGAGTGTTTCTGCCCGTGAGACCTAGGTCCTCCCTTGAAGCCATGGCGCTTAACGCCCCCCTGGAAACCCTTGCCTTTGGATATGCCAGAAACTGTCACCTTGTCACCATCAGTAAATGTAGAAATATCAATTGAATCACCGACTGCAAAAGCTGGTTCACCCTCTGTTCTGAATTCTCGCAAGTACATATAGTTTGCTCCTTTCATCTGACCTTTGACTGGCTTGGTTATATTTTTCTCTGCTCGAGCGCCGAAACCAACTTGGACAGCGTTGTAACCATCTGTCGCAACAGTTTTAATAGCCGTTACAACCACAGGACCAGCTTTGAGAGTGGTTACTGGATGGACCACACCCTTATCATCAAAGATTTGTGTCATATTTTGTTTTGTGCCTAAAATAAACTTTGTCATATAGAAAACGCCGAAATGGCGATTTGCATAGATTAGCAGATAACAGTTTTTTGTTCAAGGGGTGTTTGACACATGTAATTTTATCAACTATCTTGGCAACAGGAGGATACTTCATGTTCATGATACTTCTTGTTCTGTTTTCACTTTGTGTTGGGGGTATGTCTCTTTTTTCTGGGATCGTCACGTTAAGGGGGGTTATCAAAAAAGAGTGTGATCGTACATTCTACACACAAAAAGTAATATCCAAACAAATGATTATCGCGGCAATATACACCGCCCTATCAATTTTAGTGCTCAAAAACATACTTTCTATTATCGTCTGGTCACTATCGTTAATGGCGTGGATACTGATAGGATACTTCATTGAAAAACAAAAGCGGGAAATCTTATCAGCGTGGAGAAAACCATGAGTAACAAAAATTCCCGAGGCAATACCTCGGGAATTTTCTTTAAATTATTTTCACATCAATATTAACACCGCTTGGTAAACTCAAATTCGTAAGAGCTTCCATGATTTTCGGTGTAGGGTTCAAAATATCAATCAGTCGCTTGTGAATTCTCATTTCAAACTGCTCTCGAGCATTTTTGTATACGAAAGATGAACGGTTGACCGTGTACTTTTTGGTATTTGTAGGAAGAGGAATAGGGCCTTGGACTACTGCATCGTAACGGATAGCTGTATCTATAATTTGCTTTACAGATAAATCGAGAATCTTGTATTCATAAGCTTGTACCCGAATACGCAGTTTAGAAATAACTTCAGCTTTTGCTGGTGCCTTTACTGCCTTGGTTTTGGTTGCAGTTTTAGCTACAGTTTTTTTGACTGTTGCTTTTTTTAGTTTACTTTCCTTTGTAGGTGCTTTTGTCGCCATCTCTTTAATAGGAAGATACTAGCAAATGTATCCTGTAACGTCAAACTATTTTTCAAAGATTCCTCTTTCCAACATACACTTAAATTACGCGACCGGATGTGTTGAAAACTGAGCTTTTAACATTTTGAAATATTTTTTGATAAAACAAAACCCCGCCTCTAAACGAGCGCGGGGTCGTTTTGAGTCGCGAGGTGAATTGTGATTAGTGTGGTTTTTTTCTGTATTCCACTACAACATTATCGTCCGGAGTATCTCTTTTTTTCAACAGAACTCGTCTGCCAGGTGTCTCACCCTTGAGAAGTGATATGATTTCCTCAAGGGTTTTTATTGGTTTTGTGAATTTTGCTCGCTCTTCCGTGCCGATATTTTCAGCGTGGATGACAGCTTCAGTCTCATCTTTCTTTTTCATGACTTTTAACCCTATCCTTTCATCGCTTTCTATTTCAAGACTAGCTTAAATTGCATTTGAAATCAAGACATCAAAAAACTGCTCGGGTGAGCAGTTTTTTGATTTAAGCTTTGAAAACTAAATTTTAGAGTTATACGAACTTTCACAATTTGTTCGAGATCGCGTATAAAATCTGAATGGAAGCCCGAGGCGTACAAATGTACGGTGAGGGTCCGTGAGGATTTTAGACGATGATATCGGGCAAATTTGGAAGTTCTCTAAGCGATGATTTTGGTAACAACGCCAGCGCCGACAGTCTTGCCCCCCTCGCGAATAGCAAATCGTGTATTGTCTTCAAGCGCAACCGGAGCAACGAGCTTTACTTTGAAAGTAACTGTGTCTCCAGGCATAACCATTTCAACACCTTCATTTAGAGTCACATCACCAGTCACATCTGTTGTTCGGATGTAGAACTGTGGTTTGTAACCAGAGAAGAACGGCGTGTGTCGTCCGCCTTCTTCTTTCTTCAAGATGTATACCTCGGCTGTAAATTCTGTGTGAGGAGTTACAGTCTTTGGTTTTGCAAGCACTTGTCCTCGGTGAATTTCTTCTTTCTTTGCCCCTCGGAGCAAAATTCCGGCATTGTCTCCTGCCATACCTTCGTTAAGAGATTTATTGAACATTTCAATTCCGGTAACTGTGTATTTCTGTGTGTCTTTCAGACCGATACACTCCACTTCCTCGCCAACTTTGACGACACCTCTTTCAATACGGCCGGTAACCACCGTGCCTCGCCCTTCAATAGAGAATATGTCTTCAACCGGCATAAGAAATGGCTTCTCCAAATCTCGCTGTGGAATTGGAAAATACGTGTCAAGAGCGTTTGCAAGTTCCAAAATTTTTACCGCCCATTCGTCTGTGTTGTCTTTTGATTCAAGAGCTTTGAGTCCTGAACCTCGGATAACTGGAGCGCCGGCGCCGTCAAATCCCTGCTTTGTCAAAAGTTCACGGACTTCCTCTTCAACGAGGTCAATCAATTCTTTATCGGGAACCATGTCGCATTTGTTTAGAAATACGATTATCTTTGGCACCCCAACCTGCTTTGCCAAAAGAACATGTTCTCGTGTCTGAGGCATCACGCCGTCAGTTGCGGCAACAACAAGCACCGCACCGTCCATTTGAGCGGCACCGGTAATCATGTTCTTGATATAGTCGGCGTGACCAGGAGCGTCCACGTGAGCGTAGTGACGAGCTGGAGTTTCGTACTCGTTGTGAGAAAGAGCGATAGTGATTCCACGCGCCTTTTCTTCTGGAGCGGAGTCAATTTGGTCAACCCCCTTAAGTTTCGCTGAATATCCTGCGCCTGCGCGGTTAAGCACAGTCAAAATTGCTGCTGTTAAAGTTGTCTTGCCATGGTCAACGTGGCCGATTGTTCCTACGTTGATGTGTGGCTTGCTTCTATCAAATTCTGCCATATGATTTGTTGTTAAATTTAATAATTAAAATAAAAATATCACGGAAACGCGATGCAAATCATAGTATATAAAATGCTCGTCAATGTCAATAAATCAAATATAAAAAGTAAAGGTGGCGCCGAATTCGGCACCACCTTTTGCAATTTAGTTCGCGGCGTACGGCCGGCAAACTCTTGCCTTCAAATCGAGAAATCTGAGATAGAACGTCTGGCGCTGGGCCGGAAGAGCCGAAACTGCCGGTGAGAGATTTGGTCTGCAAGCGAGCAGTTTGTACAACTCGTCGTAAGACTGCTCCTTCTCTCTCCGCAACAGCTCCTGGAACTCAAGTGAATTTTCCTGGTCATGCTTATTTTTGTTCGCCTTGCTTATTAGGCGGCTGATAAAACCCCATATAGCAAGACCAATAAGAACTCCGAGCACCATAGGAACAAACTCTGCCACCATTACCCAGATAATTCTAATCGTCTCCAGATATGTCCTGTCGTAAAAAAACTTCAAGGATGTTAGAGACGAGAAGAGCGTCAGGTAAATCATGGGATGGAAAAGATACATCAGAGGTGACCTCGGGAGACCTTCTCCTGTTCGGTTAAACCAAGAGTCTCTTCGGTCAACAGAAAAATAGACATCCTCTATGTCATCTTCCCATGGACGAAGAACCGCGCCAAAGTCAATATGCCGCATCCCACAAAGTCCGAGACACAAAGCTATCGTAGCGCGGATGAAGGTGGTAATAACCGTCCAAATTCCAAAAGCCAGAAGCTTGACCGGAAGAATCCCTAGCCGGCGACGAAATGCACACTGGTCAATGGGCGGATAACTGAAACCGGCATTGACCACTTTTTTCACCCACTCTGGCGGTTCTTTGGGGAAATGTTCCTTCGGAATTACAACTTCAAAGTCTTCCGCCCCCTCCATTGATCTTACGTGGTGGAACTCTTCCAACCACTCAGTATCCTCAAAAGTGGTATGCACTCTATTTAAGACCCTGTTCTCATACATCCTAACGTGTGCCTTGGATAAAAGGCGTTTGGCTAAATATCCAGCTCCCTTTTCTGCATGAGACGACCACACCACCTTTGCAAGCACAGTGTGGTTGCCGGGACGACGGAAATTGAGATAGGTCATAACCTGATCTATCGGCACCAACTGTCGATCTTCCAAATCCGTCCCTTCATACGCGATGACGAAGAGAATGTGAATGTTTTCCGCCTTTTGTTTTTTCAAATACTCCGTTTCAGCTCTGGTCAGGCACCACCGAATAGCCAAGACGGGTTCCGCTTGGTTCAAGTCCCCTGCGGGAATCAATTTCATGGTTTGCTCCTTCTGTGAAGAACGTTGATTTCTAGCTAGACTGTACAGACAATAATAAGCATTGTCAAGTTAAGAGACTGGCACAAGCAAATCTTCTTTCAATTTTTGTTTTTCTTCGGTGAGAAGCAAATCAAATGTTGGAATTTTGGAGGCGAGAAATTTGAGAGCATCTTCGGGTGTAGTTGTATTTTCGTCCAAAAGCAAATCAAATTCAGTCTGCTCTTTTTCGGAAAGAATATCAAGAGATTTTACCAAAATAGACTGATACATGAGCCTGCCAAGGCGCTCAACAATTTCCAGCTGTTTTGCCTCAGGCAAAGAGCCAAGTCCCCATTCCTTAATTATGTCTTTGGATAAAATATTCGTCATGATTATGGCAATTTGATTAATTTGCTTTTAATGTTTTAATAATTTTTAAAGCTTTTGTGTTGAATGCGCGCTCATATACACTGTCAGCCAAAAGAAAACCTCCTTTTAACCCCTTTAGCACCTCTACTTTAGGTCCATCAGTAGTTAGCACCCCTTTTGCGATTTCTTTTCCATTTAGCAAAACTTTTATTGAATTCGGATTCATATCATCCACGCTTCCCTGTATTACATGTATATTTCCTCCCTCAAAAGGCACCGGAAAAACATTTTTTCCAAGCCGTTCAAATCGTTCCGTAGGAATTTCTTTTAATACTTTGTTGAATTGCTCTCTAATACTCCTAAACTGCTCCCCATCTTGGAATTTATCGTCAAGCGCCCATATTACCTCTCTGCCAAAAGCCCGGTCGTGAGCTATGATATTGTCATTCATATCTTTTATTATTCCTGAACCAATTTTATATTCGATAGGTCTGCTAACTGTAGGTACTTCGGTGCCAGACTCTGGGACCACAGTTTCTGGAAGCGGAGCAGAAGCTCCATTTATGTCTGGCTTAGAAATCTCTTTCACAAGATTTTCTGCAGGAGGGAGGTCTTGTTCATACATAGCGATAGGGCCCATTTGTTTGGTAGGAACAATTTCTTCCAATACAGGTTCTTCCGCAGTAGATTCTATGATAGGAGTTTCTAGAACTGCTTCCGGAATAGGAAGTTCGGACAAAACGAGAGGAGCTTCCGGCTCCGCGACAACATACACTGAAGACGGAACGCTGTAATCTTTCATCTCTCCGGCAAACCGATTGACTGTTCCTGTCTTAGCATCAAAAATTTCCGTTTTAACTCCTTTGATATCAGTGTACGAAAGATTACCGTCACTTCCTAACTCCAAACTCTCGCCCTTAAGACCCGTTCCGCTTAGATTTTTCTCAGGGTCATAAAAGCCGAACTCCTGAGCAAGTTTGGTTGAAGGGGTTTTTACAAAATGGTCGTACTGATGCGGAACATTTTCCGCAGACCCGTACTGCTCCACCAGCTTTGATTTAAGATTTTCAAAATCCTGAATAAACCCGCGAGAAGAAAGCTCCACTTTCATTTCTGGAATATTTTCAGAAACCATTGGCATAACCGGTTGGTCCGGCAAAGCATCTGAAGCTTTTGGCAAAACAGTCGGTTCCGGTACGGATGCTTCTGGTCGCGGGATATTTTCCGGCACCTTGCTTCCTCCTCCACTTGGCACATCCACCTGTTGCAAAGCCGAAACCTTGCCGATAATCCCGCTAGCCAAACCTCCGGCGGCAATCATTGCCCCCGCTTTGTATAAACGTTGGCGTTTAACCGCATCTTCCTCTTCCTCAAAAGCCCGCGCCATTTCCTTTTCTTTCTTTTCAAAATTTTCTTCCGATATGTTAGTCCCGTACTCCCTAAGTATTTCACTTTTTATTCGTTCATTGCCTTTTTTAAATATTCCATCCACCCATTTGCCGACCCCTTGTGAAACAGCGGCGCCGGTTAACCCTCGGGCTAGACGGTAGCCGCCATAGGCAGCCGCGCCGCCTAACGCCAAAGAGCCGATCGCAACAGATGTTCCCGTAAGCAAGGCGGTGCTGAGGGCTACCCGTGCCGGCATAGGAAGATTCGCCCATTTTTCAAAAGCTTTTGTAACAATGCCCTTCTCTAAAGGCGGAAGTGATTCTGTAACTTTTCTCTTCAAAATCTCATACTCGCTTTCTGCTTCCTTAATCATTTCCATATTGAACTGGTGGCCGCTTTCTACCCCGGTCACGGTTTCACTCTGACTAAAAATAGATTGACGCTTTTTCTTTTTAGCTTCCATATAAGCTGCCTCTGCCTCTGCCAGTTCGCGCGGTTTTTCCAAATCAGGCATACGCCTTTCTACTCCCAAATCTGACAAAACTTTTGCAAACTTTCCTTTTTTCTCCCGTGTTTTATTTTTCCAATCAGTGAGCTGTGATGCATATTCTGCGCGAGTTTCAGAGAGAATTTTATCAACATCTTCCAATGATTCCCCTATTTCTTGCTCTCCGCTATAGTTTGGGCTTTCCTCCGAGTTCTCTTCAACAGTGTCCTCCTGCTCAATCTGACGACCGTCAGATGACTGGATTATTTCATTATCACCCCCGTGCATTACATTCTCACTTTTATCTTCTGTTGCCGGCAGAACTTCATCACTTTTTGGAAAGGCTTCGTCTTGCGCCACTTTTGTTTCCGAAGCGTTAAAAAGAGAAAGCATTTCCTGCATTTCCTTTTTATTAACACCGCGCACACTCAGATATCTCTCAAGATTTTCTTTAAACTTTTCTTCGGAAATAGGGTGTTCCAAGTCCCACTTAAGGCCTTTTACTTTTCTGCCGGCATGTACCAAATCAGAAACATAACTAGTCAAAGGATGATTACTAGAAAAAATTCTATCATTGCCTTCTGCTTTTGTTTCACCCGCAATAATTTCTTGGGATTGCAACTCTGGCCTAATTTCTTCAGAAATCTGCTCTTCTGGCAGTTCCAACTTTGTCGGCTGGTTCTCCTTGGCAGCTCGCAGAAAAGCTTCTTCTCCTCTCTGACCCGTAATCTCAGTTTGCCTATTCAAAACATCAAAATGTTCTTTTGTTTTTGGATTTAAAGCTTCATCAAGTTCATGTGGAACGGAAAGATGTTCCATGGTAGAAATCATATTTACATTGTATCGCCTTTATAATAGCGAGGCAATTAAAAATCCCGCCTTATGGGCGGGGTTTTTAGTTTACTTTCTACTTTCCACAATTGTTTTCTCCACATTTTGTGGCACCACTTCATAATGGTCAAATTCCATCATCACACTACCCCGTCCTTGGGTCATTGAGCGAATATCGGTGGTATAGCCAAACATTTCAGAGAGCGGAACTTTGGCGTGGATAACCCGGAGCATCCCCCTTTCGTCCATTCCTTCTATCTGTCCTCGTTTACCGGAAAGCGAGCCGGTAATATCACCCATGAACTGCTCCGGCATGATGGCTTCAACTTTCATAATAGGTTCTAGAATAACTGGCCGAGCCCTTTTTGCCGCGTCTTGAAAAGCTTGAGAAGCGGCGATTTTGTAGGCGATTTCAGATGAGTCAACGTCATGGTAAGAACCGAAAGTAAGTTCGCAGGAAACGTTGACCATTTTGTAGCCAGCAACAATGCCACGGTCCATGGCTTCATGCACACCCTTTTCCACTGCCGGAATAAATTCCTGAGGAATAACCCCTCCTTTGATTGAATCTATAAATTCAAAGTCTTCATACCGATGGACATTTTTTGGAATTTTCTTTCCTTCTTCAATTTTCTCAAGAGGTTTGATTGTAAGTTTGACATGTCCATACTGACCCTTTCCTCCGGTTTGCTTGATATATTTATGCTCTGCCTCAGCGGTACCCAAAATAGTTTCGCGATATGCCACTTGCGGCTTGCCGACATTTACTTCCACGCTAAATTCGCGCTTCATGCGGTCAACCATGATTTCAAGGTGTAACTCGCCCATTCCGGAAATAATCGTTTCGCCCGTGTCCGTGTTTGAAGAGATAACAAATGTGGGGTCTTCGTCTGAAAGTTTTTTCAAGGCCATTCCCATTTTTTCCTGGTCGGCTTTTGTTTTAGGTTCAATGCGAAGCGACACGACTGGCGCAACGAATTTGATAGGGTCGAGAATAATCGGCTTGTCCTCGTCACAGAGCGTGTGAGAAGTTTTTGCAGACTTCAATCCCACAGCCGCAGCAATTTCTCCGGCAAAAACTTTTTTGACTTCCTCTCTTTTATCCGCCTGCAAGCGGACAATGCGCCCAAGCCTTTCTTTCTCGCCCGTAGTTGAATTATAAATATATGTTCCAGCTTCAATCGTTCCTGAATATACACGGAAAAATGTCAGCTGTCCGACAAACGGGTCATTTTGTAATTTGAAAGCTAGAGCGGAAAATGGCTCTTCGTCAGAAGCTTTGCGGAAAATTTCTTCGCCTGTTTTTGGGTCAAGTCCGCGCACTGGAGGCATATCAACTGGAGATGGCAAGTAATCCACCACGGCGTCCAAAACAAGTTGGACACCTTTGTTTTTCAAAGCCGAGCCGGCAAAAACAGGAATAATCTTTACCGCCAAAGTGGCTTTGCGCAGAGTTTTTTTCAAGTCCTCAAGCGAAGGTTCTTTGCCTTCCAAATAGGCTGCCATGAGGACATCGTCTTGCTCCACTATCTTTTCCACCAATTCCGCACGATATTTCTTGGCTTCCTCGGCGTATTCAGCGGGAATCTCGGCCTGTCGTATGGTCATGCCCATATTTCCTTCAAAATACACGGCCTTCATTGTTAGCAAATCTATAACACCTTCAAATTTATCCTCAAGCCCCATCGGGATTTGCATTCGCACGGCGTTTTTATTCAGCCTATCCAAAATAGAAGCGTACGAACGCTCAAAAGACGCGCCAGTTCGGTCAAGTTTGTTTATAAAACAAATTCGCGGAACATTCCCGTCGTCGGCGTATCGCCAGTTTGTTTCTGACTGTGGCTCAACTCCGGCAACTCCGTCAAAAACCACAACCGCGCCATCCAAAACGCGAAGTGAACGTTTTACTTCCGCCGTAAAATCAATGTGTCCAGGAGTATCTATAATATTGAAACGATATTCTGGCTTTGCTCCCTTCTCTTTATATGTAGGATTCCAAAAACAAGTAATAGCCGCTGCAGTAATAGTGATGCCACGTTCACGTTCTTGTTCCATCCAATCTGTGACCGTTTCACCTTCATGCACCTCACCTATCTTGTGGGTCATTCCGGTATAAAAAAGCACACGTTCAGACGTGGTCGTTTTGCCCGCATCAATATGGGCAATAATTCCAAAATTTCTGACTTTGTCTAGCAGATAATCTCTGTTCATGTTTACAAAATAAAAATCCCTGCAGGATGTCAAACACTATATATGAAACCTTTTATTAAAGCAATGAAATTAACAAATATATAAATATATGATTAATATGTAAATAGGAGGTTTACACCGATGAGGAACACGATTCACTCACTGGACGTGACCTATTCTACTGCAACAAAATGACAAGTTCTTAGGATTGATCCACACACTGATCTCGGAAAAGAATTTATAAAGAAACGAGATGAAGGTAACATTGAGAGCCTGGACAAAACCATAAAAAATAGTGTCAAACTGGCGGCACTGTGGATCATCAACGATCTTGAAATAAAAATGTCCGTGCAGGTGTTCTCAATTCAGTACACGGAATTTTCTGGTCAACTTGGGCTGACATGCACATGGCATGTATTCTTCCGAGAAAACGAGTGACCAAATATCCACAGCACAAAAGACCGCGAGCAGTCGCAGCTTTGTCTTTTATAAAAATTCAATCTACGCCATGGCGTAGATTGGTTAGAGAATATTAAACTTTCAAAAAATATGTTGTGAAAAAGACCGGAGCGATTACCATGCGAAGTGGGCGAAGGCCTTGTTGGCTTCGGCCATTTTGTGCGTGTCTTCACGTTTCTTCACTGCTTTGCCTTCGTTTTTGGCAGCAAGTAAGATTTCATCTGCCAACTTTTCCGCCATTGGTTTGCCTTTGCCGTCCCGAGCGGCATCAATAATCCACTTCATGGAAAGGAAAACTCGTCTTTCAGGTCTGACTTCTCGCGGAATCTGATAATTGGCGCCACCAACTCGACGAGAGCGAACTTCAGTCAGAGGTCCTGTATTTTTCAAAGCTGTTTCAAAAACTTCAATAGGGTCTTCGGTTTTCGCCTTTTCCTTAATTGATTCAAATGCATCATAAACAATTTTGCAGGCTGTTTGCTTTTGACCTCTTTCCATAATGTAGTTGATAAACTTTCCAACTTTTACAGAGTTGAATTCAATATCACCGCCGACAACGTTTCTATTTGTGACTTTTCTTCGCATGGTTATTTAGATTTTGGGCGCTTGGCACCGTAACGTGAGCGCCTTTTCATTCTTTTTTCTACACCAGTTGCATCCAATTTGCCTCGTACTACTGTATAGCGAACACCAACATCCTTTACTTTTCCACCACGGAGCAAGACCACGGAGTGTTCCTGCAGGTTGTGTCCCATTCCGGGAATATACGCCGTGACTTCCATCCCATTGGTCAGGCGGACACGGGCAATCTTTCGAATAGCCGAGTTCGGCTTCTTTGGAGTTTTTGTCGTTACTTTCGTGCAAACACCTCTTTTGAAAGGCGCGGAATAAAAGACTGGACGATTTGTCAGGTTGTTGAATCCGCGAGTAAGAGCCACTGCTCGCGGCTTTACTTTGACTTTTGTTCGTTTTCGGCGAACTAACTGATTTATAGTAGACATTGGAGAATACTCTAATATAGATGTAATAAAAACGCAAGAGACTGGACTGGTATACCAGTAATTAAGTGAAGTTCTCCCAAAACTAGAGGTAACACAAACTGCCACAAAAAGAAAACGAAGAAAATGATAATGAATATACTATTTTGCTCAAGGAAATTACGTACATTTGTCATACTGTAGGATAAAACGGAGAAAAGAATTTTGGAGCCATCGAGTGGTGGAATAGGAACGAGATTAAATGTGGCTAAGACTAGATTAATAAAAGCAATATTCAGAACAATATCCACAAAAGCTTGACCGAATTGTGACAAAATACCAAAACGAATAAGCAGGCCGAAAATTAGAGCAATAGATATATTTGCCAATGGTCCGGCAAAAGCTACGAGAGCTTCTCCCCACTTTTGATTGCGTAAATTATAGGGATTAAACGGCACTGGCTTTGCCCAGCCAATAATAAAGCCTCCGAGAAAATACGACATTACTGGAAGTATAAAAGAGCCGAACCATTCAAGATGATTTAGCGGGTTTAGATTAAGCCTCCCGGCATATTTTGCCGTGTTATCCCCTTGCATGTACGCAGCATAGCCGTGGGAAACCTCGTGGATTATAACCGAGAAAATAAGTATAACTATAGAAAATATAAAATTTATATCCATATTGCAATTAGTATTATAGCATGCTAGCATAACCCCACTATGGCTAAAGTGTGCATCATTACCAATAAAAGTTCCCAAATGGGAGGAGGTTACTCAAACCGCACTCGCGCAACCCAGTTCAACCCCACAGGAACGAAACGTCGGTACGTTAATCTTCAGAAAAAGAAGGTTTATATTCCCGAGCTCAAAAAATCAATGAGTATGATTCTGTCTACCAGTGCAATTAAGACTATCCAAAAGAACGGCGCGTACGCTACACTTAAAAAAGCCGGCTTAATCTAAAGCGCGCGTATGGCATATAAAAAAGTAATTGCTGTTATTTTAGGTCTTATCACTATTTCCTTTACATTCACATTGGTCGGTTTTATGTACCGCCAGATGTGGTTTTCCATAAATAATACCTTACCGGACCGATGGTTTATCGCTATTTTGGGTACAGTGGTATTCAACATCCTTTTCTTTACTTTTGTAAACATCGAGAAACCTTTTGGGGACCCGGGAAATCCAAAAAAATAATCGTTGTATAATACCTTTTTTATTTATATAAAAGGTATTAACCCTAAGTTAAGCCCTGGACCCATAGTGCACTCGCTTCGCTTCTAACCTTGGCCGGAGTAGAGAAAGACCACTTTCTCATTTCTCTCGCTCTACGTCAGCGATAAAAAATATGGACGCCAGAATAAATCTGGCGTCCAGCTTTTTTGTCCATGGCATAAGCCATTTCATCTTCATTTAAAGGGCTAGTTCTTCAAATAGCAGTGGGTGGCGGATTAGTTTAGCAGGCTGGGAGCATCCAAGCAAAATTTTATCATATTTTTAATCTAAAACAAACCCCTTCCCATCTGAATGAAAAACTATTCTGCCCACCTCATGTGTTCCTATAATTGGAACTCTAAATTTACTTAGTATGCCCAGTGTTTCTTTGTGCGGATGGCCGTATGAATTATCTTTTCCTGCAGAGATAACCGCCCACTCTGGAAAAACTTGTTTTACGTATTCTTCCGAAGTGCTCGTGCGAGAACCGTGATGCCCGACCTTTAGTATGGTGCTTTTTAAATTATCTCCATCCAAATCAACCAGATATTGCTCGATTTTTGCCGTAGAATCACCCTGAAGTAGAACTGACGTGTCACCGTACACCAGTTTCATAACAATAGAACCATCATTTGAAGATAAGCCGGAAACGTCGCGGTCAGGAAAAAGGACTTGAAGATATGCTCCACCGCCGAGGTCTATTATTTGTCCGCGCCTTGCTAATATTTTAGAAATTTTATTGTCTATCATTTCTTTCTCAAACGTGACATATTCAGGTGTCGGTGAATGCGTGCCCGACTCCAGAACAACATCTACGGCATACTTATCTAGAAGTGGAATGAATCCTTCATAGTGGTCCTTGTCCGGATTTGTCACAACCAGCATATCAATATGCCTGTCGTACCACGGCATAACGGTTGAAATTTCCTTCATCAAAGCCTTGCCCGGACCACCATCCACCAAAACCTGAGTGCCCGTTGGTGATTCTATGAACAATGCATCACCTTGACCGATATCCAGAACAACAAACGTCAAAATTCCATTTCTGTCTTCGCGCAAAATTACACTAAAAAGGAGTACACTTATAAACAAAAGCGCGAGGAGAATATACCAGCGAAGGTAAGTGCGGGCGTGCAGAAATGCCTGACTCATGTAATATAGTATACATAATTATAATTTCTAATTTAAAACACATGCAATTTGAAGAGAAAAAATTTAACATTCCGGAATTAAAAGGAATTTCGAGCAAAACTATTGAGGAACATTTGAAGCTCTATGCTGGGTATGTAAAACACTCAAATCTATTACTTTCAAAAATAGACGAACTGGCGCAGGATGCGGAAAAAAACGCATATGCCCTCGGTGAAGTACAAAGAAGATTTGGTTTTGAGTACGACGGCATGCGAAATCACGAAGTCTATTTTGATTCTCTCTCGGGAGAGCCTAAGGCTCTCATTGAAAGTAGTGAATTGTACAAATCAATTGTTTATTTGTGGGGCTCGTTTGATACATGGCTTAATAGATTCAAATCAATCGCTCTGACTCGCGGTGTTGGTTGGGCAATGCTCTATCTGGATACAAAAGAAAAACGATTATTGAATGCGTATGTGGAAGACCATCAATTTGGACAGCTTGTTGGATGTGTGCCCATTCTTGCTCTGGATATGTGGGAGCACGCTTTCGTAGCCGACTACCAGCCAAGCGGGAAAAAACAATATGTTGAAGATTTTTTCGTAAACCTGAATTGGAAAAAAATTGAAGAAAATCTTGACAATGCAGCAAAATAATAAAACTTGCTTTTTATAATAAGGTGTGATATAGTTTAAAAAGGAGGTGTGGCCTATGCCCATCATTATTGGGATCACTGGTATGAACGGCTCCGGAAAAGATTCCGTAGCAGAGATCTTAAAAACAGGGTACGATTTTGAACATTACTCAGCGAGAGAAATGATTTCTAACGAAATGATGAGACTCGCTGCTTCAGCAAAAAACCGCGACGATATGCGCGAAGGTGCAAATATGTTGGCAGTACAGCTTGGACCGGACTTTCTGATTAAGCAGCTCTTGGCTGAAACGGAAAAGAAACAATCTGACAGCGTATTTGAGTCCGTTCGCCGAACAGCTGAGATCCAGGCTATATGGGGAGCCGGAGGCAAGATAATCGCCGTACTGGCAAGTCGCGAGGTTCGCTTCAGGCGACTGAAAGCACGTGGTGGAAAGTTTGACGATATAACATTCGATCAATTTGTCGACCAGGAAAACAAGGAGCTGGATTCTACGGATCCGAATCGACAAAGTATCGTTCGTTGCGTTGCGATGGCAAACTTTCGCGTAGAAAACGAAGGCGCAATTGAGAATCTTTACGACCAGATCAACACAATTATGTCCTTGTCCTTTGCTAGACATAGGACTATCCGCAAATGAGCATCCATTGACCCGCACTCTTACGAGAGTGCGGGCAGTTTTTTTATATTATGATAGAATTCGAAATGATATGGAAATGAAAATTGGTTATGATTATGTTGGTGTTACAACTCCATTTTATTGTCACGACGGAAAAGGAAATTTGTTGATGCATAAAAGGAGTACACAATGCAGAGATGAACAAGGAAAATGGGATGTTGGAGCAGGCAAATTGGAATTTGGTTTGTCACTTGAAGAAAATGTACTTAAAGAAGTTTTAGAAGAATATGGATGCAAAGGAGAAATCCAGGAACGTTTACCTGCCGAAGACTTATTTAGAACGTCTGATGGCGTAAAAACGCACTGGATTCTCGTACCGTTTTTTATCAAAGTAAATCCAAAGGAAGTAAAAAATAACGAACCACATAAAATTGATGAGATTGGTTGGTTCAGGTTGGATAATTTACCAGAGTTACTACACCCCGGTTTCATACAAGGTCTGAAAAACCATAAAAATTATTTTGATAAATATTTAAAAGTAAATTAATTATTCTTTTTTAGAAAATACAAAAACACTAAAATTAGGATATAAATCAAAATTAAAATAAGTGGAGAAAATGCAGATAACATGACAGTGCCGAGTGGAAGGTTGGCACCGATGTGAACAACCGTGAGCTGATACCAAAGCAAAATGTAGGCAAAAAGTGCCGGAATAAAAGAAAGCCAGAGTGAAACAAGACCTACGATACCAGTAATAAATCCGAGAAACATAGTCAGAGGAACAGTACTGAGGATTAAAATATTAACCGGTAGAGAAACAAGCGATAGCAAACCATTCGTATAAATAAGAAACGGTAAAACGGTCAGTTGTGTAGCGATTGTTGAGGAAATAATATCCCGTAAACTAAATTTTTCTGTAACCCACTTAAAATATGGAGCGATAATTGGTGAAATGAAAATAATTCCGATTGTGGCTAGTGCGGAAAGCTGAAAGGATGGGTCAAAAACCAGAAGAAGAGGGTTTGGAGCAAGCATTAAAATGATTGCGAAGCCAAATGCTCGGCTGGCTTTGTAATCCCTGTTCCATTTTTTGGCAAGGAGGGCAACAAGCACCATGATTGCTGCACGCCATGCCGAGGCTCCCCCGCCGGAAAGGATGGTGAATAAAATAATACTGATTATTCCAAAGCCAAAAGAAAGATTCTTCGGCCTAAACATTTCTTTTAGAAATGTCGGCTGAACAGATGCGGTAGCATCTGTTTTAAGCAAGAAAGAAAATATGGACATGATACTCGTGGCAACAATGGCGATGTTATAGCCGGAAAGCACAACTACATGCGAAACGCCCGCTTTTTGAAATTCTAGGAGCAAATTTTTACCAAGAGATTGTTTTGTGCCAAGTAAAAGTCCTGCCATAAGGCTGGATTCCGGCTCAGGCAAAGCATTGTTTAGAGCGTTAGTGAACACATGTTTTATCTTGAAAAGTCCCGTTTTTATCAAACTGCCATGGCCCCTAGAAATAAGGCTTATTTTGACAAAACTGGCTGTATACCAGATGTCACGCACTCGCAAATATCCACGATAATCAAAAATATGGCCGTCACCGGAATCTATATTTTCTGGTTCTTTCAAGGTCAGATTCATCCTAATTTTGTCGCCGTAATGAAACTCGGGATATAAAGACGCCATAACTAAAATATTTTCTCTGACAGATGTTGTTGAATTTTCAAAATTTATTTCTCTGACACTTACAGTCAGTTTTGTATTGCTTTCCCGCACATCCGGCTCCGCGACAATAATTCCTTCAGCTGAAATTTTATTTCCAGCGAAATTATCCAGCTGGGATGTGGCGTACAGATTGGAAACGGAAACTCGCATAATACCGAGAGTAATTCCTAAAATAATAATGGAAATAAAAATTAAAATACGCCGATTTTCTTCTGGAACAAAATTTTTATATGCAAAAAATATGCCAGCGAACAAAAGTCCTGTCAGAAAAAATCCAAAACCGATATGAAAAAACGAACCGACAAAAATTCCGATAAGAAATCCGAAGATAATAGCAAGAATCATGAACTAAATTCCTTTATAATTTCAGCTTCGTCGGCAGGAGAAACGGATTTTTTGAAACGAGCTGCGAAGCCGTGCACGCGAGCCTTGCATTCTTCCCACGTTTTATGCACTTTGACCACACCTTTAACTTCACTCACATATGAATAGGCTGTGGTTTTTGATTTTGATTTTTTACCTTCTTTGGTCTGAACGCCGGAAATATCAATACCGTATCTTTCTCGCGAGCCACTGTATAAAATAATTGGCTTATTATCAGCAAAAGAAGTAGCGATAATATCACACCTTTCATTGCCACCCACTCCAGCATGACCTTTGACCAATTCCCACTTCAAAACCTTATGTTCAGTTGCCTTTACCAGCCGTTCCCACAAATCTTTGTTTAAAACATCTTCTTTTTTTGAAGTCTTCCATTTATTTTCTGCCCAGCCTTTAACCCAGCGAGTAATACCGGAAATTATGTAGGCAGAATCGGTATAAATGGTCATTTCTTTCACATGAGGTATATGCTCCAAAGCAGAGATAATGGCAGTAAGCTCCATGCGATTATTTGTTGTATGCGCATCCCGCCCGCCAAGCTCTATTGCACTATCTCCATTTATAATAACCGCTCCCCAACCTCCCGGACCGGGATTCCCGCGCGCCGCACCGTCGGTAAATATAATAGTTTCCATATAAAATTAATTATAACAGATTAAATTTCGTCGAGTTAAAAATATCAACGATACGTAAACGAAGCTCAGGAAAATTGCGGAAAGTTGATTTTTCCAGAGTTGCCACGAGATTTATCAGATTCCCCGCCATAGTTTTTTCTTCGGAAAAAATTACGGCGGGGAATTTTTCTTTATTAAAGAAAAATTCAATGGCTGTAACATCTTTTCCTCTTGAATTCTTAAATTTTAATTCCAAGTGATTCTTTTCTTTGCCGAAAAGCTTCACCGCACCAACTTCTACATTTTCAAAAAGAAAAAGTGGTTTAGGGTTAGCCAATCCAAACGGAGCAAACTTTTCTACGTGACTATATGTCTCCCAATTCACATCATCAAGTGACAACTTTTTATCTATAAGCGTATCAAGTATTAATTTTTCTTCACTGGCTAGTTCTACAAAAGCAGAATTCAATCTCTCTTCAAGTGTGTGAATATTCTCTTGTAAGAGTGAAAATCCTCCTGCTCCTGTGTGTCCTCCGTAATCAACCAGAATATCTTTGACTTTTTCCATAAGCTTTACAACATCTGTATCCCCACCGGCACGACAAGAACCTTTTATAATTGTCTCTCCTTCTTTACTTCCCTCTCTGCCCCAGAAAAAAACTGGGCGATTATGCTCGTCAGAAAAACTGTTTGCAACAAGCCCCAAAAGTGATGGCTTCCATAGCGGATTACCATGGACGATAACTCCACGAATTTCTCCGTTGCGATTTTCTATATATTTTTTTATTTCTTTTATCATACTTCCAACTACACCCTTGCGCTCATCATTGTTTTTATTTAAATGTTCAGCATATGTTCCAGCTTCCACTTCGTCTATGGTGGAAAGTAATGTGAAAGCATCACGCGGTATTCCCATACGCGAAGCGGCATTGATGCGCGGCGTAATCATAAAAGCAATGTCGTCCTCGGTTACCGTGTGCTGATTTATTTTGAGCAAAGAAAATAATTTCATAAGTCCCACCCGTGGAGATTTGCGCAAGACTTTCATACCGTAGTAGGAAAAGACACGATTTTCCCCCTGCAAGGGCACCATATCGGAGAGGGTAGCCAGCCCGACCATGTCCAAGAGCCACTTTTCATGCCCTTGTGGCATATTTAATTTCTTTGTTGCAACAAGAGCTTGGACAACTTTGAAAATAACACCGGAACCGCAGATCATTTTCTCTGGATACTGGCAGCCTTTCTGCTTTGGATTGATTACCGCAAAGGCCTTCGGTACTTCCTCACCGGGAATATGATGGTCTGTGATTATAAGATCAATCCCTTCACTCTGTGCAAATTCTGCATGAGCATAATCAGTAATACCGCAATCAATGGTGATAATAAGTGTGACCCCCTTAGCAATCAAACTTTTAATTGCTTCTTGATTCAATCCATATCCTTCTTCGTTTCGCAGTGGAATATAATTTACAAAATTATTGAAACCTATTTTTTTGAAAAAGTCATGGAAAACCACTGCACCCGGAATGCCGTCGGCATCATAGTCACTGTAAATGGCCACTTTTTCATTATTTTCAATGGCCTTTAAAATTCTCTCCACCACCTTGTCCATATTTTTTAGTAAAAATGGGTCGTGAGTATGTGTATCGTAATTTGGATTTAAAAATTTCTCTGCAGTGTTCGTATCAGCAATTCCTCGAGCATGAAGGAGGGAGCGAACCATAGGATGATACACCCTCAAACTTTCATCAATATCTTTCGGAATAGCTTCCCGTAAAGCGTATTTTTTCATTCCAATAGTTTAACACATGGGATATACTTTAATTTAATTGACAGTGCATATACCAAAGTATATACTTAGGTATATGCAAGCAAAAAATATAACAACAAAAACATTATTAACAGTAAAAATAGATAAGAAACTGAAGCTGGCTGCGCAGAAAACAGCAAAGTATATCGGTATCCCCCTTGGAACTTTCGTTAACTCTAGTATAAAAGACTTCGTTCGCACAAAAGCCATTAGACTTGGTGGAGAACCTTATATGCCAAATACCCAGACAATAAAAGCTATTCTGCAGGCCGAAAAAGATTTTGTTCGTGGAGATTATGAAGGACCCCTTACTCTTCAAGAGTTAAAGAAAAAATGGAAATTAAATTAACCTCGCATTTTTATGTCATTCGTATACACGAAAGGATTTATTAAAGATCGCGATAGACTTTCAAAATCTATGCAACGAAAAATAATAGAACGCCTAGGATTATTTTTAAAAAATCCAATTCATCCGCTTCTTAATAACCACTCTCTACATCGCCCATATGATGGGTGTAAAAGTATAAATATTACTGGAAATATTCGTTTGATCTATAAGGATGAAGGTTTTGCCATTCGATTGATTCGAATTGGAACACACCCGCAGTTATACTCCTAAGATGATACAATCTTTTATACTATGATTAACTGCATTTTTTGTAAAATAATAGCCGGGGAAATCCCCGCCACAAAAATCTACGAGGATGATAACTTCCTGGCTTTTTTGGATATCAATCCCCAATCGGCTGGCCATACGCAAGTCATTCCGAAAAAACATTATCGATGGGTATGGGACGTTCCCTCCTTTGCTGAAGCTACGGAGGGCGAACCAACTATTGGAAACTACTTTGAGCTGGTTCGAAAAATCGCCCTAGCGCAACAAAAAGCATTTAATACGGACTTTGTTTTATCAAAAATTATTGGTGATGAAGTGGAACACGCACACATCTGGGTCTTCCCTGGTACTAAGGATGGTGACACTGCTTCGCTAAAGCTACGCAGTGCAAGTAAAAAAGATTTCGCAGGTAACGCCGAAAAAATTAAAAATTTTTTATAAGAAAAAAGCCCGGACCTATTGCCCGAGCTTTGTGTTCACCTCCTTTCTAAATTGAAATTTTAATCAGATGACGGCTTTTGCCAGCCGGATGATGTTAATCGGTCCATAAATCGGCTCGACAGCGTCGCACAAGTGCAAGAGGTACTGACCGTAGCGAGTTCGCTTTTCCGCCGACATCCAGTTGGCGTCAAGCATATTGGATGTCTTGTCGTAGAGTTTGAGGAGTTTCACCTCACCACTTCGCGACCAAACAAGCTCCATCTCCTCTTCTGAACTAGCGAAGGTCATTCCCTCGACAAGTGTTGCTACTTCCGGATCAAGTCCTTCTGGCAATCCAGCCGTCGTATCTTCCAGAACATCGTGGAGAAGTAGCGCCTGTGCTCCTCGGACTCGTAAATCCTCGGGCAGTGATGTCTCCGTTAGGAGAGTCATGGCACACCATGTCGGATGAACACCGTATGGTGTGCGTCCATCCCACTTACGAACGGCTTTGGATGGTTTGGTTGGTTTCTGGCTGTGAGCCCAGAAGATGTAGTCGATACATTGGACCAATTCTTTTGCGTTCATTCACTCTCCTTTTTTGTTGAAAGTATTACCACTCAACATCATTATCGTAAGCCGCTGGACCGCCAGGGCATCCCGGTTCGTCACATCCCTCGTCGTCTGCGCATCCATGCGCGCAGAGTCCCATATCCTCGAACGACACCCCATCTTCATCCAAGACATCATCGTCTTGAAGGAATGTCTCTTCCTCATCTTCTCCGATTAAGGACAGCAACTGATCAGTCGGTGTTTGAAGAATCTTCGCGCGAGTTGCATACTCACCTTTCTTAATCTTCATTTTTTCTCCCTGTGAAAGAACTTCGGGTTAATTCCCGGTTCTGCTGGAGAGGCCAAATAATTGGCCGATCTTTAGCAGAACCAGGAATCTCCTTAACTTTTTCCAGTATAACACATTTATTACCATCTTGTCAAGCACATTTTGACTTATAGAATCCAGCCTAAAATAAGGGTTTTTATAAAAAAGTCCGGACATTATATCCAGACCGCCACGGGAGCAAAATCATCCCGTTACTTACACTCGAGCAATTAATAACACTCAAACCACTCGGAGAGTTTCTCTCCAACCCACCAGCCGATAAATCCTCCAACGATTGTCCAAAACAAGACAAAAGCATCAGAGGCGACTGGAAAACTGGGGTGGTTTGATAAATCCCAAGAAATACCAAACCCGAGAAAAATCCCCGAAAAACAAAGAGCGAAAGTTATTAACATCCATGCCTCCAATTTTTGATAAAGAACTGTTGGAACTCAACTGCACCATGCAGTTATTTGTTCCTACCAGAACTCTGAAAACTTTTTCAAAACTCTGGTAGGAAACCAAGTTAATATTTAACTTGGTTTGTTGAGCGCATGTTATCGGAATGGCTCGCACCGGATATGTTAATGGTTGGAAGGTCCATTAACACTTCTGTTGCAAGGGTATACTCTATACCCCCGGTACCAACTTTCGTTGGTCAGGCTAGTGCCACTGTAGACGGTGTTTCCACCGACACAATTTCACTCACCTGGAGCCCTAAGAGTTCCGACAAGAAGGCGTCCACCTTCTCCGGCATCTCTTTTGGCTCAACCACAAGGACTGCGCTGGGTACCCCCTTCCTTCCTGGAAGGATGATATCCTGTACTGTCCAATTTATGTCACTTTCTGACATACGGTTCATCACCGCATCCAGACGAGCAACACAAGTTGCACAAGCACAGCCGAGCCACATCACTTCAAACATGACAAGGTTTCCCTCGACACGACCGAAGCGCAGGTTAGACCAGCCGTTCACTCGCAGGCGAACAACTCGATTGTCCATTATTTCACCTCCTTTATTTGTTTATTCACCCGAGTACCATCTGAAAGTGCCTTCTCACTTTTCAAACAGAACGCTCGAGGTACGGTTAATTTATGACCATGTCGTCAGCAACAACGTAAAGCATGATCATATCAACCAGCCTATCGTTGCAATTCAGACATTGATCGTGAATGATGTGCTGATGAGCGAGACCGTCTGAATGCACAGCCAGCTCATCAGGACCGTCAAGACAAACCTCGATCAACTCTTCATCCGACAGACATCTGCGCATATCTTCCTCCTCTTATTTTATTGTTTTGTTTAAATGAACTTTCGGGATTACTGTAATTCATCCCTTCTCTAAAAAATCAAGACTAAATTAATTTCTTAGAGAAGAGGGCGTATTGCTTGGATGCCGCCACTCTTTGTGGCTGAACACATCCTTACGCCCGACAACATCAACCATTTTTACGGTTTCCTCATTCCTGTTGTCTAGAATGAGACCCTTATCGCACGAAATAATTCGTCGATAAGTGAGAGCGAGTAGGTGGACCTAAACATTAATTCGTATTAATGCCTGACGCCTACCCATTCCACCTTTCCCTGTCCTCGGGGTGCACACCCAGAACAGGTCAAGACATACTCGCTCCCATCAAAATTTTCAATTTAGAATTCAAAACTTTGATAGGAGTCCTACAGAAACTGTAGGACATTGCCCGGAATGAAACCTCTCCTTGACTGATCTCGCAAGTGTGAAGTCCTCGCTATTCGTCATCTGCCTGTTGCGGCAAACATTGACGATTTCAGTTCCCCATCACGACGTTCCGGCTCCCGTCGTGTGGTTGCTTGGGTTAGAGAGTCTCCGCAAAGACTCCCGAAAGTTTTCCTTCCGCCGCATACGACGAGAAGGATTGAAACAACTTCCCAAGAGTCTGTCCCGGTTTGTCGGGTAAAGCTCGAATGGAGCTCCAGACGGAGATTTTTTGGATTGGCCCAAATGAGCCAACGACCAAACTCTAAGATAGAGATGTGTGCAGTGAGTTTCCAGAAGTTAGCGCTTCCAGAAACTCTGGGCGCTAACCCTTCCACTTTTGAGCTCGTGTCTTTTTGGCAATCCCGATATTCGATCGACATTGCGCTAGATCACAAACTCTAACGGCCGTAGCTCCTGAAAGCTATCGAGTCTGTTTCCAGACTGCTCCGTGGAGGAGCACCTGATGCGTCTCTCTGCACAGAGACCCACCTAATTTACCTTTTTATTCAAAGAACTTTTCCGAACGATTTTGAAATTAATCGCGCGGTCTCTTCAAAATTCACTGTTAATATATTTTGTTAAACTCTGAAGAGAAACGAGGAGATTGCAAACTCCTCTCTACTCATGCTTTTACACTGAAAGATTTTTCAGAAACTTCGGTGCCTTGGCCGAAGATTGACGCAACCAAGCAGGATTACCTCTTGAAGCCGGGCTGTCCTCCGCAAGGAATGGAGATCATCTTGAGTGATTCCCTCTTTGCGGATTTCGGCCGACCATCACGGGCGTAACCTGCCTTGGCCAGGAGCTTATTGGCTTTCGCCTCAAGTTCCTTCTGAGTTTGACTCATGATGCTTTACTCCTATTTCAGGGACTCTCGGAACTAGATTCGTCCGAACCAGTCTCAACAAAAACAGAAGTAAATTACTATGAGTCAAACTTTTTGAAAATTTGATTCTGAAGATAGTATATACCCGATGCTTAATTTTGTCAAGAACTTTTGACAGATTTTACCATTTTCTTTTTATAAATTAAAAATAGCCCTTATTTTAAGCAATATTTTTAATATTGATTTTTATTTAGTGTTTATTTTATAAAACAAATTTAACTTATTTTTGACAAATATTTTTGTTGATTTTTAATAAAAAATAACTGTTTTCCATAAAAAACGCTAATTTTATTAAAAAATGGCTAGAAATATAGTTTTTATACTCAAAATGACTAGAAAATGTCAAAATTGCTTGACACTTAGTTCCGACCTATGATATCCTTGCTGCGGAGGTGAATCTATGTGGGACTAATGACCTATCCACTTCCTGGGATTCTAAGCACTTCCCAGGAAGTGGCGGTCGCAAGATTGGCCACAGAAAGACACCTTTGTTCCAAGTATAGTCGTTCGAGGACTACCACTCGGACAGAAAAAGGTGAAAAATGGGAGACGCAAATTAGTCGCCCAGATTCGGAAAATTTTTTTCGAATAAGGGCTGATTGATTATTTCGCTCCGGTGAAGTTATATCGGAACGAAAAAACAACAGAATCCCTCGGCTTGCTTCTACTGGAAGCCGAGGGATTTTTACATGTAAAAATTACTTACCTTCTTTGAGTTTATCAAAAGCGATGTTAAAGATGCTCTTCAAAGTATTGGCTACATCAGCACTTTTAATAAAAATGCTGGAAAATTTTTTGCCCAAGATGCTTATTCTGACCTTATCTTTGTAAATGGCGATATCACAGCTGATTGGGTACTTTTTGCCATCAATTTTTATTCTTTCACCGGTCTCATCCGAAGGAATCTCTCCTTTTTCGTATGAATACAAGGCTTTTGATCTTATTCTGCTGTCAATGCGAGTTTTGCGCAGTTTAGCTCTTTCGTTTTCCGGAAAAAATTCATTGATAACATCTTTCGGGTAAATAAAATACACTGGTTCATTTTTTTCTCCCGTTTCATTTCTAAATATTTCTTCTCCAGAACTGACAATGCCTTCTTTGCCCTCAAAATACCTGACCACCGGTCTTTCCCCTGTATCCCGCTGTATGCTCTTTATCTCCGGAATGACATCCTTGATACGTTTTGACTGTTCCTCAAACTGGGCTTTCCTTCTCTCTATATACGTCTCCAGACGTTCCGGGGGTTCTGCTTGGAATTGTGTTTTCTTTCCGACAGTCGTCTCGGAGACCAATCCCTTCTTGGAAAGAGAATCGATGACTACATATACCGTGGAGCGGTTAATTTTTGTTTTTTTTGACAAATCCAGCGCTGTTGTACTGTCTACCTGAAGCAGTGCCAAATAAATAAGCGCCTCTTTGTCTGAAAGTCCCAAATCTTGGAGATATTTTTCTAGCATGACCGCATTATATCACACATGTCAAATTATTTCATTTTCAATTATAAATTTTTAATTTATTACAGTATACTGTAATAAATTAATAATTTACTACAGTATACTGTAGTAAATTATTTCTCTAGAGCTTCTATACCAGGAAGGGTTTCGTTTACGAGAAAGTCTAACATTGCGCCACCGCCAGTTGAAACAAAACTGAATTTGTTATCTATGCCGAGTTTATTTATGGAAGCAATGGTGTCTCCCCCACCGATAATAGATTCTGCGCCACGAGCCGTTGCTTCTGCAATAATTTCCGCCAATTGTTCCGTCTTATCGGAAAAACCGATTTCATAATTGCCCAAAGGTCCGTTCCAAACAATGGTTTTGGCATCTTTTATCAGATTTCTTATTTGTTCTACGGTTTCCGACCCCGCATCCACAATGCATTCGTCTCTTGAAACTTCGTTCAGCTTTTTAAACAAAACTGAGTTGTCAGTTTTCGTTACTGTCACATCAACCGGCATAATAAGTTTTTGATTATTCAACATTTCAGTGTCAAGGGACATCCTTGACACTAGAGAGGTGCCGATTTCATAACCGTGAGATTTGAAAATATCGTTAGCCAGCGCCCCTCCGACAAAAACTTTATCCGCGCGTTCCAGATACTTTTTAACCAAAGGAATTTTTGTATCAAACTTTGAACCGCCTAAAATAAAAACGAACGGATGGGCTGGACTAAAAACGCGAGAGAGATGTTCTATCTCCTGCCGCATTAAGAGTCCTCCGTAGTGCGGGAGAAACTGCGGTACGCCGACAATTGACGCATGTTCCCTGTGTGAAACGCCAAAAGCATCGTTAACGAAAATGTCCCCCATTTGGGCCAGTTTTTTTGCAAATTCTTGGTCGTTTTCTTTTTCACCAGGATTATTTCGGACATTTTCAAATAATAAAACTGCTTTGTCTTCCAGTTTCAGTAATTTATCAATTGCCTCCGGTGTAAAATAAGTTGAAGAAAATTCTATCGGGAAGAAACCTTTGAGATAATCCCGAACAGGCAACAATGTTGTCGGATTACCTTGTGAATCCTCAATATGAGCAATAATAATAGTCTGCGCTTCTTTTTCTCTTAAAAAGTCAATTGTCGGAATAATTTTTTGTATATCAAAATCATCTGCAACTTGCCCGTTCGCAACTGGCACATTCAAATCAAGCCGAAGCAAAACTTTTTTGCCTTTTAAATCCCCTTTTTCTAATTCATCAATAAAGCGCATGCTATATTTTGTCTACTTGCCTGATAATTTCAATAAAACTTTTTGGCTTTAAGCTTTCCCTTCCCACAAGAAGCCCGTGGACAAAGCCGTCGCGGACAATTTCCATAGCATTCCCGGCTGTCACATCTCCGCCATATAAAACTCTAGCCTCATCCGACGAAGTCCCGTACATGTCCCTCAAAACTTTTTTTATAAAAATAGCCATTTCAGCTATACCGGCGGGGCGCATTGCCACTTTTCCTCCAACCGCCCAAATCGGCTCATAAGCGATAACGATAAGATGGACCGAGTGCTTAGAAATATCCTTCAGCCCGGAAACAATCTGCTGTTTTACCAAACTGAGATATTCTCCATGGGGGTCATGAACTTTTTCACCAACGCATAAAATAGCCGTCATACCGCCGTCCACTATCGCCCTTACTTTTTTATTTATTATTACGTCAGTTTCTCCTAAAGCTCGCCTCTCAGAGTGTCCGACTAAACAAAAATCCACCCCAAGCGCGGAAAGTTGCGCAGAACTGACCTCTCCCGTGAAAGACCCGTGGGGTTCGTAAAAAGCATCCTGCGCTCCAAGAAAAACTTGATTTTTAGCAGGCAAAAGCGAGGGAAGGTAAACAAACGGCGGGCAGAGAATGATATGACTTTTCTTAAAAGAACGGGTGCTTCGCTTAATGCTTGTTGCCAAACTCCTTGCTTCCTTCAGAGTTTGCGGGTTCATTTTCCAGTTTCCGACAATCAGTTTTTTTGATTTTTTCATAATGGCAAATTATGCGAATGTAAATTCAGTATGCGAATGTTGTAATTGTAACACATTCGTTTATTCGAGAAATACCTCGCAGCTCTGCTACGGGGATTGATAAACATGTATCGGCGGTGGCCGATTCATATACGAAGATAAGAGCCCTGGTTCGTGCCGCCAATACCTCGTCAGCCAGGCTAGCAAGGATGGACGGCACGACTGCTTTTATTTCATAAAAATTTCACAGTCATGGTCTAAACTTTTTTTAGATTTCTGCAGGGCTCGGTCACTCTCGTGGATTTTATTTCATAAAATCTCACTCCATTGACCTCCACTCGACCCGGCTGGCTATCGCCAGACTTCGTCGGGTCTCGGTTCGAGCCCTGCATCGTACCTCACAAACAAAAAGTCATAAATACTTGAGTATTTATGACTAATGTTTGTGGGCGATGCAGGGCTCGAACCTGCGGCCTCCTCTTTGTAAGAGAGGCGCTCTAGCCAACTGAGCTAATCGCCCATGCGATACGAAAGATAATA
>Ga0209542_10002829_pt1 | contig 38225 bp, 36 predicted proteins | sample RifCSPhighO2_01_FD_184028 | JGI IMG/M metagenome (GOLD analysis project Ga0209542, IMG submission 184028) | Soil microbial communities from Rifle, Colorado - Rifle CSP2_plank highO2_0.1 (SPAdes) (version 2) | ecosystem: Environmental > Terrestrial > Deep subsurface > Rock core/Sediment ... | reverse complement strand
AAAAAAAAATACCATCTGGTGGTCGTCAAAAGCACCGTTCCACCGGGAACCAACAGGAAAATAGTCGCGCCTCTCATAGAAAAACATTCAGGCTGGAAGTTGGGTCACGACTTTGGTCTTTGCATGAACCCGGAATACCTGCGTGAAAAAACAGCTTATGATGACGCGCTTAACCCTTGGGTGATTCTGATCGGGGAATATGATAAAAAGTCCGGTGATATGCTGGAAGGGGTTTACAAAAAATTCAAGTCTCCCATTTACAGAAGCAGCCTTGAGGAGGCAGAATTCCAGAAATATGTCCACAATCTTTTCAACTCCGCAAAAATTACCTTTTTTAATGAGATGAGAGAAATCGGTAAGAAGTCGGGGTTAAGGATGAATAAAATCTTCGAAATTACGGCTCTTTCGGCCGAAGGGATGTGGAATTCCAGCTACGGGATAAGAGATCTTGGTCCTTTTTCCGGGAATTGCCTGCCCAAAGATACAAAAGCTTTTTACCGCTTTACCAGAAATAGCGGAGCAGACGCGCCGCTCCTTAAGACGATCATAAAAATCAACGAGTCAATCGCCAACGGCAATGGATTGGCCATACATAAAGTGATTGGAGCAAATTTATAACAGCAAATGTTGAATAACGACTTTTATTTTTATCTAGCAAGGTATTTAGATCTATACCCGTTTCTTCTTCCATTGGGGCTGATTGGATTTTGGCGTTGGAGTGTTTGGATAGCCAAAAAAACGACCGGACTTTTTTATAAAGCCAAAAGACCCGGATTTGAAACTTCGGTTTCGGTTGTTACCCCGGTTTATAATGAGGATCCTGATACTTTTTCCCGTGCGATTGAGTCTTGGAAAAGAAACAAACCAGATGAAATAATCGCAGTCATAGACCATACAGACAAAAACTGTATTTCGATATTTAAAGATTTTGCCAAAAAAACTCCCGGTACCAAACTAATCATCACCAAAACTCCGGGAAAGCGTGAAGCTTTGGCTGACGGAATAAGGGCTTCCAAGAGCGAAATTATGGCCTTAGTTGACAGCGATACTATCTGGGCCGGCGATACGCTGAAAAATGCGCTCGGTCCATTCAACGATAGAAAAATCGGCGGCGTGGCTACCCGACAGTCGGTAGAAAAACCTAAGACAATCGCTCAAAAACTATTCAGCATCCGACTTGAGCAGAGATATTGGGACGACATTCCCTTTCTGGCGGCTTCAGGAGATGTGCTGGTCTGTCTATCCGGAAGAACAGCGTTCTATAGAAGCAAAGCGCTCATGCCGATTTTAGACAGGATGGTTGGCGAAGTTTTTATGGGTGAAAAAGTGATAAGCGGTGAGGATAAAAGGTTAACCTATCTCATCGAAGCAGAAGGCTGGAAAACAACTTATCAAAGCAATTCTCAAGTTTATACCACGGGAGTTAGGGATATTTTGACATTTCTCAAACAGCAGGTGCGTTGGACCAGAAACAGCTGGAGGAATGACCTGCGGGCTTTATTTATCGAGCCATGGGTTTTGAGACACAGAATATTTACAATCTATCTGATTGATAGAGCGATACAGCCTTTTACACTCTTGATCAGTCCAATTTATTTTTCTGTAGCTTTGGTTTTAGGACTGTGGATTCCGGTTGGGGTTATATTTGTCTGGTGGCATATCAGCCGCCTGGTTAAGATGTATCCCCACTTACGAAAACACCCCGCCGATATCTGGATGCTGCCAATATTTATAGTTTTTACCTTTGTGTCGGCCTATATCAGGATATACTCGCTGTTTAGCGTCAATGTCCAGGGTTGGATCACCCGCTGGGATGAGTCGCGATTGCCGCAGAGAAAACTATATAGTTTAGCCAGGGGGCATATGTTTTCTATCATACTGATTGGCGTTGTGGCATCAGGAGTGATCTATAATAAATTCACTAATTTTTTGCTCCCGAGGGAAAATCAGGCAAGCCTGGTAGCAAGGACATTACCTACATCATCAACTTTAGCGCTGTCCAATAAAAGCGATGTCCTGGGGGTAGCGGCAGCCGATCCACAAACAAAATTGACTAAAGGCCATATTTTTCAAGAGACCGACTCTTTAGCCGGAGTTGCCGCTCAATACGGGGTTAATGTATATAATCTGCTTTATGCCAATGTCAGTAAGATCACCAACTGGAATAGGATGAAGCCAGGTACACTGCTTACCGTACCTCCACATGACTTAAATCTTACGCCAAGCTACCAGTTCAATTATCAAAGAATCTATGATGATTATCTGCGTATCTACTACGTGCCTGATGTCAATCAGATTGTGGTTGAGGGTAGAGGTTATGGGACAAATTTAAGTCAGATCTCCGCCCTGCTTGGTTCAGAATTATTGCAGGAGACGGAACCTAAGGTTTGGTTGTTGCGTGCCAATATCCTACTTCGCTCCGGCACGACTTTGTTCCTTGACAAAGATGAAGTTAAATGGTTGAAGATGGCAAGCTCAAATAAAGGCTATGTTTCGATAAGAGGTTCAAATGCGGACGTGATAATAAACGGGGTTAAGATCACCAGTTGGGATGAGACCGCAGCCGACTATGATAAGAATTTGGAGGACGGGAGAAGTTATCTTCTGGTTAAAGATAATGCCAGGATGGATGTGACAGACTCTGAAATTGCCTATCTTGGATTCGCACGATCCAAAGATTTACCTTATTCTTCTTACGGAATATCCTGGAGAATGAGTACAGGCAAATTGGGAATTTATCTTTTGACCGGTGAGATAATCAACAGCAAATTCCATGACAATTATTTTGGCGCTTATACCTATGGTGCAACCGGCATGACCTGGAGAGATAATGAATTTTACAACAACGTACGGTATGGTTTGGATCCTCATGATGATTCAACGGGATTTTTGGTAGAGAATAATAAATTTTACAGCAACGGTACGCACGGCCTGATTCTTTCCAAGCGTTGCACGGATTTTACTATCAGAAATAATCAATCCTACAACAATAAACTGCACGGAATAATGCTTCACGAATTATCAAACAATAATTTGATTGTGAACAACAATATTTATGCTAACCATGACGGAATAAGCATTGACAATTCCGGTAAAAACACCATCAGTAATAATATGATCAATAAAAATCGAAGAGGGATTCTGGCCGATAAAAAGTCAAAAGAGAATGTCATCACAAAAAACGAAATTAAGGAAAACTCCCAATACGGAATCTATCTTAATGAGGAAGCAAGCGATAATGTAATTGATAATAACAAGTTGTCATTTAATCAGGTAGGGATGTACGTAAAAACCGCCAAAAATCAGGCCACCAATAATAAACTGGAGCAAAATGAGGTGGGGATTTACTTTTCGGGCAAGGCAGACGGCAATATGCTCGACTCAAATTCAATTATCTATAACACCCGACACGGTATCTACGCCAAAATCCAAAGCGGCCTGACCAATCTACGATCCAATAGTAATTACTTCTTAAAAAATCACAAGAGCGATGTAGCTGCTTTTGAATTGAAATAGCGCGCTTACTCCCTTGATATAAACGGCTATTAAAGGTAAGATTAAAAGATGACATTTATTAAACAATACTTTATTTATTTTGTCCATGGAGTCGTATCTGCATTCATTGTATTTATGTTTGTCATGATTTATCAGAGCAAACAGGAAAGTAAAATTATGAAAACGCCGATAGTCCGAGGAAATCCGGAAGTAGCCACAGAAGAAGAAAAATCTACTATTGAATCTTCTGAAGCGATAACTCCCGGAGAGCCTACTGTCCGGGCGAAAAAGCCAAGTTTTAGCGGCAAAACAATCTATGTAGCTATAGGAGGAGACGATGGCGATAGTGGCGATTCGCAGGAAACAGCCCTGAAAACCATCCAAAAAGCGGTTGATATTGCTCAGCCGGGTGAGATGATATATCTACTGCCGGGCGCTTATTTTCAGGACGCGGTAAGCAAAAGAAGCGGAACAGTCGCCAATCCGATAATTATAAAAGGTGAGAAAAATGCAATTGTCCGTGGAGGAGGAAATTCTCGGATATTCGAGATCAATCATAATTATATTACCCTTGAAGGATTCACCATTGACGGTTTGCATGGCGGGGGCGGAAGCGAAAAAGATTACAGAGATAAATTAATTTATATCATCAGTAAAACGGCAGGTAAAGGAGTGACCGGGGTTAAAATACTTTCGCTGAGTCTGAAAAACGCCGGGGGAGAGTGTATCAGGCTTCGATATTTTGCAAGCCGTAATGAGATAGCATATAACACAATCACCCGTTGTGGAGTCTTTGATTTTGGCTTTGATGCAGGCGGCAAGAACGGCGAAGGAGTTTATATCGGCACTGCCCCGGAACAGACAGACGACGGCAGAAGTCCAACCTCGGATCCCGACCAGTCCAACAATAACCATGTGCACCACAACACGATCGATACGCAAGGCAACGAATGTGTAGATATTAAAGAGGGGTCATCGGGAAATATTATCGAATACAACAATTGCACCGGACAAAAAGATCCCGAGTCGGGCGGCATGGACTCACGCGGCAATAAGAATGTTTTTCGCTACAATCAGATTAAAGGAAATAGAGGCGCAGGTGTCCGCTTAGGCGGAGATGAGGATTCGGATGGAATTGATAACGATGTCTACGGGAATGTAATAATTGACAACGCTGCTGGCGGAATCAAATTCCAACGCAAACCACAAGGTCGAATCTGCGACAACAAGATGGAGGGGAATACAGGAGGTGACGCAGTCGGTTCGTATAAAAAAGATTTTAAACCTACAGATTCTTGTTGATTTGACAATATATTGAACCTCGGGGGTTCAATATATTGTTCAGACGCTATAAACTTGATTATTTTAATTTTTTTTAGATATATCAGACAGATTTTAGCCAGAATTAGTTAATAACCAGATTGTTGAAAATTTGATTGAGGTCATCGTTGTCGGTAAAATAAATTGAAAGAATAACACCCTCTTTTTCGGTAAACACGACTTTATATTTGTCATTCGGTACGTCGGCACTCCAATTGTAGCTGGATAAAGTCTGACCTGTAAAAGTATATTCAAACCCCTCTCTGGTTTGGATCTTAATCGGCACAAGAGGCGAGAATGCAGTTGTTTGAGGATGAGTCGTATTTTTTTGGAAGCTTTCTTGAGCTATATCCTTAATTGCTTTATCGCTTCCTTCAATCGCTTGAATCTCAAGGAAGTGTTTATACGGATTTTGGTCATAGCTGTAAATGCCTATTCGTGATTCGAACCCCTTAATTTCTTTGAAAGTGCCGTCGACAAAATTGTAAAATCCCAAAGTGAAATCTTTGGGATAAGCGATTGAATAATTGTATTTGGCATGATAAAAAGTTTGCGGGGTTTGAAAATCGAAAAATTTGGAAAACTTCTTCTGGTTATTTGATAAAAATTTTAAGAGTGACTCGTGGTAATTTTGGAACAGTAAATAACTGCCAATAATTAATGAGAGAAAAAGTACCGCTTTTAACGAAGATGTACCTTTTCGGTTCATAAAATCCAGTTTATCATTTTTCAGAAAACAAACGGTTAAAGAGTTGGTATAATTAATTTTTAAAAGTGCGGTGGTAGTTCAGCGGCAGAATGTCTCCTTGCCAAGGAGAAGGTCGAGGGTTCAAATCCCTTCCACCGCTCAAAATGAATTTTTGAGCAAGTCTAATGCTTTTTCAAAAGCTTCCTGGTCGGATTTGAAGGTGAGAGTGCGTTTGACTTCATCAGCGGAGACGAATTTGGCGTCCATCATCTCCCAGTCATGATTTTTCGGGTCTCCGGATAGATATTCCATCAGGAAATAACAGACGGTTTTGTCGACCAAATTCTCTTTGAAGCGGTATTTGTATTTAACCTCGATCGGCTTATCATTGACTATTTTTGCTTTTACTCCGCCTTCCTCCATTACTTCTCTTAATGCGGCGTCATGCATCTTTTCCGAGGAGTCCTTATCACCGATTAAACCTTTGGGAAATCCCCAGCCTTTGTGTTGAGAATGCTGCGTTATTAACCAGAAAAAACTTTTGACTTTTGATTTTTGACTTTTGATTTGTTTATATACAATTCCTCCTGCCGAGTCCTCGGTTTTGAATTTCATTTTGATATACAAATTTATTAAAAATCAAATTTCTTTATATCCAGAATTTCTACCTTCAAGTAATGAACGGTTACGATTTAAAATCATTTTTGTAAGTTCGTTCAGTTGGTTTTCATCAAATCCATTATAAAGGTTTCTATAATATATAATTATATCTGGTGGAAATTGACTTTTCCAAGAGTCAAAATCTGATTCATAAGTTATTCTCATTGCGCTTTCCATAAGTTCCCAAGAGCTACTTATTCCATCGGCTACTGCCGGACGACTGGGATTATATTTTAATCTGCTCTCCCATTCAGCCCCAACAGCAATAATTGAAGAAAAGTGCTGTTTTAATCTTCCCCAATAATTTTTTTTCGCAGCTTTTTGTAAAAATTTTCGCGTACTGAAATCCGGATTACCAAATACTTTATTAGCTTTGCCTGTACCAAGCTCTGCAATCAACAAGCCTGGATTATTTTGATAAGACCGCATTTGATCTAAATAACGCGAGAACATGTTTTCACTTACACTTTTATCAAGCACAGTAAAGGGGAAATGTGATTCAGGAAGCAGATTTAAATGATTGTGTTCAGTCTGGGTCCAGGAATGTTGATGTGAAGCAGAGTCTCTAGACCAATTTGTTCCATGGGCAATATCTCTAATTTGATCAACCAAAATAGGTCCGTCTTCTAAAGTAAATATAGGGAGCTCTGGTTGTAATTTTGTGATTTTTTGTATAAGTTCATTTTTTAAATCTGTTTTTCCAGATCCAAACGGACCATTAAGAATTACAATATTTGCCATTGTTAGCCTTTATAAATTTTGTGGTGTCTGGTGCAGACGGCGATATATTTGGCTTTGCTTGTTGCCTCAAGCCTTTTGGTGCCGCCTGCGACTCTTTCGGTATTTTTGGCTCTGGCGCCGCACCTTTCGCAGATGGCAAATAGCTCCATCCGCTCGTCCGCCAGATCAAAAAGCTCGTGCATAAGGCGAAAGTACTTTCTTCTGTAGTCGTAAAGCAGGCCGTTTACCACAACGTCAATTCCTTGATCCAGGAGTTTAAAGACGACTTTTTTGGTTGCTTTGTCGGGGAAAAATTGGGCGGAGTCGATCAAAACCTTATCGGGTCTTTCTTTTTTTACTATTTTTAGGATCAACTGGGGTTTATTATTCTCTATAAAGGTGACAGGTAAATTCCGTTCGTCGTGAGAGTTGGTTTTGCCTTTTCGATCTTTAACTTCGGCTCCTTCTGCTTTGAAGCATAAAGTCTTATATCCGTTTTTTGTAAATACTCTGTACAAGGTAATGAGTTTGGTAGTCTTGCCGGCGAACATGGAACCGGCAAGTACGGTCAGATGCCCTTTTTTTGCCATACGGTCACCAGTGAGTCTACTATATTTTGGTGTATTTCGTCAATAGATTTTTCTGCATCAATTCTAATCACATTTTTGAATTCTTTTAGAATTTTTATATATTTTTGACTGTTGGCTTTTAATAAATTTAATTTTTCGAATTTCCCTTTTTCCTCTCCGGTTTTTTTTGTCCGGCTTTCGATTCTTTGATAAGCAACTTCAGGTTTAATATCGAACCAGAAGACAATATCAGGCAGGGGGTCGAAAGTAGAATATAGGTAATTGATCAAATCAAGGTGAAACTGGTTTTCGGCTTGGTAAACAAGAGAGCTGATGGGATTTCGTAAGCTGATGACAGTTTTACCCGATTTCAAAGCCGGCAGGATTTTATTTTTAACCATAGCAAACCGGTCGGCTAGGAAAAAGAAGACCTCGGAGAAAATCTCGTTATTATTTTGGCGCCAGAGCTTGAGGATGTTTTTCATTTCCGGGGTCGGGTGATATACGATCTCGGGCTTTTCGCCTTTTTTCTGCAAGAATTCCGCCAGCAGTTTTGCTTGGGTTTCTTTGCCGGTGCCGCTTATTCCTTCGAAGACAATAAGTTTTTCCTTAAATGTATGTACCGCAGATTTATTTTGACCGGAAAACAAAATTTTAGATAAATAATACTGTTGTCTTGCGATATTTTTGCTTTCGGGAAATTCTAGTCCGGCAAATCTTTGGGGCATTTTGACTGTCAATCGCTCTTCAGCTTTTGACATAGGTTGTCCTGCTTCCGAAGTAAAATAAACCGATCGAAGTATCCCTCTAAAACCAAATCCGTCGAGGAAATCTGCATCTTTGAGAATTCTGGACTCCGGGAGCTTCGAGGTAAAAAAGGGCAGGTCATGCTCTTTGATTATCTGCAAAATCAGACCGATTTCTTTATTCGAATAACCGGCTTTGATAAGAATTGGTTTAGCTTTTACGGCTGAGAGGCTGCTTGATTTTTTGCCATGTAACTTGGGATTATTTCGGCCCAGGTCGTGAAGCAGAGCTGCGGCAATAATAATCCCGCGATTGGCGCGATATTTTTTGCCCAAAATTAGAGCGTATTTAGCCACATTAATCAAATGATCCAGACCATGCGAAGGGCTTTTTAGATTATTTTTGATAAGTTGTAAAATCTTTCTTTCCTTTTTTGTCCAGTTCATATAATATTGGTAATATAGATACCGTTTCGGTAACGGCCGTTGTCAAAATGGTCATAGATTAAATTTTTTTATGATATGCTGCAGGGCAACGATTGTTCCGTTGTTTTCAACGGATGGGGCGATGAAATCGGCAATTTCCTTGAGTTCTTTAGGCGCATTTCCCATGGCGATTTTGTAACCGCAGGCAGTTAGTAATGGATAGTCGTTATACCCGTCGCCCATACCTACTATCTGGTCGCGAGGAATTTCTAATAATTTTTCGTATTCTAAAACAGCCGTATGCTTGGTGGCTTTAATGGAAGTGATATCCATACCGAATCGATCGGCGAATTTAAATTTGATTAATGAAATATCATTGCAGAGCCTACTTAATTTTTTTTTATGCTTTTCAACATCACCCTCTGACAGATTGTTTAAATAACCGAAGATCAAAACTTTTAGAACATCTGAAAAATCATTCAGATCAGTAAGCGACCTCATTGATTTTTTGTCTGCGTAGTTAGGAAAATCTACTTTTTTATTTACATATGTATAGTTTACGCTTTCGAAAGCAAAATTAATTCTGGTTTTAATTAAATAATCTTTGATTTTTCTGGCTGAATCAGAAGGTATCGCCTGCTCCCAGAGTATTTTTCTTGACTTATTATGCATTATCAATGCGCCTCCATTACAAATATGATAGTCAAACAGTTGCAGCTCTTCCAAGACGTTGTGGATTCCGCTATAAAACCCTCGACCAGTTGCTACGGAAAAGCGTATCCCTTTGCTTTTAATAAAATTAAGCAGTTCTTTGACTTCCAAATTATATTTATTATCTTTATCTACTAATGTTCCGTCAAAATCGCTAAGTATGGCTTTTAGTGTCATATAACAACAATTCTGGAGTCCCCCGCCTCTGGGTGGGGTTCCCCGACCATATATTAATTGAAATGATTAGAAAAAAAATCCATGGTTCTTTGCATGATCAGATCCCAACTGCCTTGATCGAAGTTGTGGTCTTCGTCAGGATAGGTAAAGTATTCTACCTGCTTTTTGTTAGTTTGCAAAGTCTTAACCAGAGTATCGGACCACAGAAGAGGTACTGATTCGTCAGACTCACCCTGGTGGATTTGGATCGGGGCATCAATCCAATCAAAGTAGTTGGTAAGCGAGTATTTTTCTGAGTCGTAATCTTTCTCAAAGTCGGCCACAACCCTGCGCAGCGCTTTACCGTGGTCGGGGATATCGTCGGTGTAGTAAAGAATCGAGTAGGGAAAGGGTTTGGAGACTGGAGCCCAGAGAACTGTAGGGTAAACTTTGCCGGTAATCTCCAATACAGAAAGTGCGATTTGGCCGCCGTTGCTGTGACCCCAAAGGCCGATATTAATTTCATCAAAGCGTGAATTAAGTGAGGCAGATTGCAATGCGGTGTTAAGATTTTTTACAGATGCGAGCAGTTCAAGCGCGGTGACGTAAGTCATAAATCTGGACTCCATAGAGTCTAGTTTAGTTTTGTCCGAGTAACCGTAGTCCAAAAAATCGGGAGCGAGGGTGATAAATCCATTTTGCGCCAATACTTCGCCTCCGTGTCTGGTACCTACTCCGGTTTGATAAATCTCCCGGTCGACATATCCGCGAAGCATGATAACAATTGGATAACTACCTTGTGCTTTGGGTAGATTCAATAAACCACTAACTCTTTTTCCTCTGACGGTGAAGTAAAAGAGATAGGATCTGAAATAATCTTCGTCTTTAAGAAGCCTGCCGGTTATTATTTGGCTGCCGGAAAAATTCATTTGTCGTAGAGAATCATAAGAATACTGATTCAGTTTTTTTTCACCTGATAATTTTCCTCTACCTAGAGGAGAATAAAATGCTTCTTGCCTGAATAATATTAAATAGACAAAAATAGAAGCCGTAATTAATCCTGCAATTAGTCCAAAGTAAAGAACTGTTTTTACTCGCATTTTATAGAAATTTATTATTTTTATATTTAGAAGAAAATAAAGCCATCTTGAACCTCGGGAGTTCAAGATATTGTCATTAGGCTTTAAAGATGATTTTTTGTATTTTGTTTCGTTTGGCGGAGATGGAGGGATTCGAACCCCCGATGACTTTGATGCCATACCGGTTTTCAAGACCGGCCCGTTCAACCGCTCCGGCACATCTCCTATTCTTACTTCTCGCCTTTTTAAGTTCTATTCGAACACGGCTCGAAGAGCGAATTTGGGAGGAAACAAGAATTCCAAATCCCGAACAGATCGGAAAAGAAGTTCTAATGAGGCGCGTGCCGGAATCGAACCGGCGCATAGATGTTTTGCAGACACCTGCGTTTCCTCTTCGCCAACGCGCCTTTTAGGGTATTATATTTTACTTTACTTTTTTGTATTTTCCAATTAGGTTAGAACAGAAGACCGAGAATGAGAATGGAGACTGGAACAAGAATGAAGATCCAGTGCATCGGGATGCCGCTTTCGGGGATGGTCGGCTCTGCTTGAGGCGACGTTTCGGAAACAAGGATGATTTCTGTCGGAGTATTAGTCTGTTTGGGAGTCGAGGTTGGTTCGTCGGTAGGCGAAAGGGTTGGTTCATCGGTTGGAGTTGGAGTATCCTCCTCCGTTGGAGTAGGCGTAAACTCCTCGGTTGGGGTAGGCGTCAATTCATCTGTGGGAGTCGGCGTTAGTTCGTCAGTTGGCGTAGGTTCACCGGTAGGCGTAACCGTGGGTTCTTCCGTTGGTGTCGGAGTAGGCGTCAGTAACGCCGTACAAGTGGCTTCTCCTTCGGCTTCAGGTCCTTGGCCACAGCTGTTGACGGGAGTAACGACACATTTGTAGGTTTGATCCGCCTTAGGTGTGAAATAAACGACATTTTCGGTAGTTGTTTCCTCATGGATCACTTCACCGGTAGACTGATCGATGATTTTAACATTAAATGACGTAGCGGTTTCGTCGCCGGACCAGCTGCAAGAACCGCTGTTTTCAAAACAAGCCGGTCCTGCCGGTTGGGGGGCTTCGGTTGGTGTTTCTGTGGCTCGACCCGGCAGAGTAGGCTTCTCCCGCAAGAGTAAAGTTGCAGAAATAAAACCTAATACCGCAACCAGAATAAAAATTAAACTATAAATTAAAATCTTTTTTTTATTCATAAAAGTTATGGTTGATTACAATTCTCACAGGACACTGTAACTTCAGTAACAGGGTTTGGTAAAGGACAGGAAGAAGGAGTAGGCGTATGGGAAGGAGTGGGGGTGGGTTCTTCAGTCGGTGTAGGGGTCAACTCTTCGGTTGGAGCAGGAGTATCGCTGGGTTCAGGCGTAGGTGTGGAAGTTGGAGACTCATTTTCTTTGACACAGACATTGATATGTGAGCTGTCTCCGCCGTGATCAAAACTAACAGCGTCCGTAACCTGACCTAGTTTAAAGAGCGGACCCCAACTTCCTCCCCCGGTCGCCGGTAAAGTTACGCCATTAATAGTCCACGGTTGTTCGTTTTTTTTAGGGTCATTATCGAAAATTAAAGCCGAATCCAAGAGAATTTTTTTTGGAAAAGTTACCTTAAATGACGGAACATATTGAACCAAGGGGACGCCATTTCTATTTTCCATATTGGGGTTACCCGAAAGACTGGTGATTTTGCCATCCAGCGCAACGGGCGATCCGACCTTGAGACTGGTTGAGAGAGTAAATAATAATTGCGTTCCGTTTGGACAGCTGGGAGGAGTACCGCCAGCCCTAGGTCCGAAAATCTGCCTTGAGGTAATTAAGTACACCGTCAAAAAAACAAAAAATAAGGTCACTATAACTATTGAGGAGATAATTAGGGTTTTTTTATTCATAATAGTTTTACAGCGTTATCATATAATATACATATTATATGGTGCAAGATAAATGGAAAATTATCGATAATAAAAATTTAGCAGATATTTTGCTTGAAGTATACGGGAAAAACGAAGAAGTGTTGTTTTCTAATATCTTGCTAGCTTTTCTTAACATTATTACTGATAAAAATCAGATTAAGGAAGAGAAAGAAATATTGATGAAGTTAGCCGCAGATAGTATCCCGGAGCTTATAGAGAACTTTGTTAACGAGCTAATTTATTTGAAAGACAGCAAATTGTTACTTTTTAGAGGAGGAAAATTTAAGGTGTCTTATACCGAAAAGGGATTAAGTCTTTTTGCGGCTTTAAAGGGTCAAAGACTCAGAAGAAATATAGCGATTAAGACAGACATTAAAGCGTTGACCAGACATAAGTTCGGGGTTGAAAAGAAAGGGAGAGGCTATTATAAGGTGACGATGGTATTTGATATTTGATTATTAAAATATTTTAGTCTAATTAATAATAAAAATTCAAAGTTGGATAGAGAAGTTTGATATCGTATTTCTCGCTTAAAAGAACTTCCTCTCCCAAATCTTCGGGCTCTTTGAAAAGCTCGAAATAGATATCCCCGCTTCTCTTCTATGAATTATGATTACAGTCAGCAATTTCAAACTTAAAAAACTCGGAGAAGCAGAGTGGGAGGTGGAGAAGGATTATCAGGGAGCTGATTTGCGGATATTTGCCACGAAGGATTTGATAAATAATCTGGAAGAAGAAGTATTTATCCAAGGTATAAACGTGGCTCAACTTCCCGGTTTGGCAGGTCCGGTCTGCATCATGCCAGACGCTCATTCGGGCTACGGAGCTCCAATCGGCACGGTATTTGCCATGGACGCAAATCAGGGTTATGTTTCGCCCGGAGCCGTTGGCTATGACATCAACTGCGGCATGCGACTGATTTCAACAAATTTGACGCTAAAGGATGCAAAAGATCAGATTGAAAGGCTTATGAATTTGCTATTTGACTATATCCCGGCAGGGATTGGGAGAAAAGGTTTTTTGCAGATTAATAAAAAGGAGTTGGGGAAATTGCTTACTGAGGGAGTCGGGTATTTGGTTAAAAATAAAGGAATCGGTTGGGATAAAGACCTAGAAAATATCGAGGAGTCAGGTAAGATCCCGGACGCTGATATAGCTTATGTCAGCGACAGGGCAATAGAGAGAGGTCTTACTCAGATAGCTACCCTTGGCTCGGGCAACCATTATCTTGAGATTCAGAGGGTGGCGGAAATTTATTTGCCGAAAACTGCCGAAAATCTGGGAATAAATGAAAAAGATCAAATCGTAGTCATGGTACACTGCGGCTCCCGGGGATTCGGACATCAGATTTGTACCGATTATTTGAGAGATTTTGAAAAACACCTTTCGGAATTTAAGCTAAATTTAAACGACAGGCAGTTGGCGTGTGCTCCAATCGGTAAATCACAGGCTAAAAACTATCTTTTGGCGATGGCTGCTGCTGCCAATTTTGCTTTTGTCAATCGGGAAGCAATCACCCATCAGGTAAGACGTGCGTTTGCCAAAATTTTTGCCAGATCGGCAGAAGAGCTTGAGATGAATCTTGTCTATGATGTAGCGCATAATATGGCAAAATTTGAAGAGCATCAGATACCGGAGGGCAATAAAAAGCAAATAGTCTTAGTCCACAGAAAAGGAGCCACGCGCTCATATCCCGGGCAGCCGGTGATAATCGGCGGATCAATGGAGACGGGAAGTTATCTTTTGGTTGGAGACGACGGCTCAATGAAAAAAACTTACGGATCTACCGCACACGGGTCCGGCAGAACCATGTCAAGGACAAAAGCCAAAAAATTAATCCACGGTAAAAATCTTTGGGAAAAGATGAAAGCGCAAGGAATTTATGTCAAATCAGCATCATGGTCAGGGTTGGCCGAGGAAGCAGGCGCGGCATACAAAAATATCTCGGATGTGGTAAAATCAGTTGAGTCTGCAGGTTTATCCAAACCCGTGGCTTATTTAAAGCCGCTTGGAAATATAAAAGGATAATTATGGATTATTTTAGTCCAACTTACGGAAAAGTTGATTTAGAAAAATTAAAAAAAATTGTTTCCAGATTCATGGCCGAAGACAAAAAGGCGCATTATGAGATTATTGTCGGCTCAGATTCGCAAAAAGTAAAGCGCGATAATTATGATTTTGTTTCAGCTCTGATTGTTCACCGAGTGGGATTTGGAGGAATATATTTTTGGCGAAGAGAAATACTGGATAAAAAAATAAGCCTTAAAGAAAGAATCTACCGTGAGGCTACAATGTCTTTAGAGACATCCGAGAATTTCATCAATTTTTTTAAGGTAAATGGAATTTCAAAATATAAAATTCAGATACATGTAGACATAGGTCGAAATGGTGAAACCAGAGATATGATTACCGAAGTGGTTGGAATGATCAGAGGTAGCGGTTATGAAGTAAAAATCAAACCAGAGTCTTACGGCGCTTCTAAGGTGGCGGACAGATACACCTAATTCATGAATTCTTTCAGGTTGGATTCGTTGACGGTGAAGTTTTGACCTTCGTTATTGATGATTTTGAAGGCGATTTTACGAACAATTCCTTCGACATTTCTTTCTAAAGATCTAATACCTGCATCAAATCCTAAAGGTCTGATAATTTTGTGGAAAGTAGCATCGTCGATCTTGAGGCTATCGGGAGTAAGACCCGCCAGTTTAAGATAGCGGGGGAGGACGTAATTTTTGGCAATAACAAGTTTTTCCTCGTCAGTGTAGGAAGGCATCTGGATAACTTCAAGTCTGTCCATGACCGCTGTCGAGATATTATTGGTATTGTTGGCTGTTGCAATAAAAAGTACTTGTGACAGGTCAAAAGGGTAATCGATAAAATAATCGACATAAGCGCTATTCTGCTCCGGATCAAGCAACTCAATCAAAACTCCCATGATGGCGGCTCGAGACTCGGGCGTTACCCGATCGAGTTCATCAAGCAGAATTACAGGATTTTTGACCCCGGTTCGACGTATTGCTTTGAGAATAAGTCCTGGTTCGGATTCTGGAGTTATCTTTGACTGACCTCTAAGGTCCAAGGCAGAGGAAAGCCCGCCAAAGGGAATTCTGACAAATCTTCGGCCTAATGCTTCGGTAACCGATTGGGCAAAAGTTGTTTTACCGGTGCCGACCAAACCTACGAAAAAAAGCTGGGGTGCGTGAAAAGGCGTACCGGGAGACTTTTGTTTTTGTACAATCAAAACCGAAAGATACTCAAGGATTCTTTGTTTGATTTTGATTAAACCGTAATGATTCTTATCAAGGACTATTTTGGCTTTTTGGATATCAAGAATGTCTTGAGTTTTTTTGTCCCAAGGCAGAGAGGTGATCCAATCGAAATACTTAGAAGTGATGTCAATTTGCGAGAGGTTTCCGCCGTATTTTAGAGTAAGCGCAATTCTGTCTATCTGGTGTACGGCTTTTTCCCGTAAGTTAGCAGGCAATTCTGCAGACTGCAAACGAACTCTTAATTTATCTATTTCCGACTGTCCATTTAAAGGGGTTGAATTGTTAGCAGTTGAATTATCCACTTGACAAATGAAATTTAATTTCTATAATATATAATCTATCACTTATCATATTAATAGTTTTTAAACTAAAATTCTATGGCAAAAATAACTTCCGACATTCAGCCTCTTTTTGATTATGTATTAATTAGACCCCTTGAAGGAACCCAGAAAACCGCTTCAGGCATAGTGCTTCCCGATACGGCTAAAGAAAAGCCCCAGGTTGGTCAGGTTATGGCAGTAGGACCGGGTGCAGTTAACGATCATGGCCAAAAAGTTCCTATGGCTGTTAAAAAAGGCCAAAAAGTACTATACAAAAAATGGGGAGGCAATGAAGTTAAAGTGGGATCGGAAGAATGGCTTTTGATAGAGCAGAAAGAAGTAATGGCAGTAGTACAATAAAATCCGAAATCCTAAAACGAATTTAGAATTTGTTTAAAATTTTGTTATAAATTAAAAATTTTTAAATTATATGGCTAAACAACTCAAATTTGCAGAGGACGCAAGACAGAAACTTGCGAAAGGAGTTAATATTTTGGCAAAGGCGGTGGTTACCACCTTGGGACCGCGCGGCAGAAATGTCGCTCTAGACCGAAAGTGGGGCGCGCCGAATGTAGTGCATGACGGAGTTTCGGTTGCCAAAGAAGTCGAACTTGAAGACCCTTTTGAAAATATGGGAGCACAGTTGGTCAAAGAAGCTGCCTCCAAGACCAATGATGTAGCCGGTGACGGGACCACTACGTCTACATTACTTGCCCAGATGATGGTTAACTACGGTCTTAAAAATATCACAGCCGGAGCCAATCCGATGATACTTAAGAAAGGAATTGAGCTGGCGGTTGAAGAAGTAGTGGCGCAGGTTAAAAAGATGTCCAAGAAAGTTTCGATCAACAGCGAAGATGAGATTGTGCAGATTGCTACAATCTCCGCCGCCGATCAACAGATTGGAGGGCTGATTGCCGAGGCGATAAGAAAAGTCGGTAAAGACGGAGTCGTGACAGTTGAGGAGGGCAAGGGTCTCCAGATGGAGATTGCGTACAAAGAAGGTATGGAGTTTGATCGAGGATACGCATCTCCCTACTTTGTCACCGACCCGGACAAAATGGTAGCGGAGATAGAAGATCCGTATATATTAATTACCGATAAAAAAATTACTGCAGTATCTGACCTTCTGCCATTTTTAGAGAAGCTGGTAAAGGTCTCTAAAAATTTAGTAATATTGGCAGACGAGGTAGAAGGCGAAGCCTTGGCAACTTTAGTTGTCAATAAGCTAAGAGGCACCTTCAATGCAATAGTGGTCAAAGCACCGGGATTTGGCGACCGAAGAAAAGAAATGCTTGAGGATATTGCCATTCTGACCGGAGGCACCGTGATTTCGGAAGACTTGGGCAAGAAGCTTGAGAATGTAGAGCTTGACGAATGCGGTCGCGCCGACAAGATCTGGTCGGACAAAGAAAACTGCCGAATCATCGGTGGAAAAGGTGATAAGTCTCGGATAAACGCCAGAGTCTCCCAGATCAGACGCGAAATTGGGGAGTCCACATCGGATTTTGACAAAGAGAAATTACAGGAGAGACTCGCCAAGCTTTCGGGCGGAGTCGCAGTCATCAATGTAGGAGCTGCAACCGAAGTCGAGATGAAAGAGAAGAAAGAAAGAGTCAATGACGCAGTCGCCGCGACTAAAGCTGCGCTTGAGGAAGGGATTGTTGCAGGAGGCGGAGTGACACTCTTGCAAACTCGAAAATTTCTGCCAGCGCTCAAGAAAAAACTTAAGTTTGACGAGGAAAAGACAGGCGTAGACATTGTCTATAAAGCTTTGGCAGAGCCTCTCAAGATGATTGCGGCCAATTCCGGAGCAGACGCCGGCTGGGTTTTGAAAAAAGTCGAAGAGGCAAAAGACGGCGACTATGGTTTTGACGCTCTGACTTTGGAATTCGGTTCGATGTTCAAGCGAGGGATAATTGATCCTGCCAAGGTTGTTCGTTCGGCTTTGGAGAACGGGGCATCGGTTGCGACCATGCTTTTGACTACTGAAGCATTGATTACCGATCTGCCGGAGAAGGAAAAAGGCACCCCGTCTGTTCCCCAGATGCCGGAGTATTAAAAAAGTTAAAAAACTTTTAAAAAATTAACCCCGCCCAACCGGCGGGGTTTTTTTGTTTCGGTTAAGGGTATTGGAGGAATTTTTGGCTGCGGCTGGAAAGGAGATAGTCCAATAATTTGGATAAAGAAACGGTTGCGCCGCAGACGACTTTGTCTGCTCCGCCGTAATAAAGATAAACGGTGTCATTTCTTAAAACATAGCCGCAGGGAAAGACCACATCGTATACGACACCTCTTTTTTCAAAACTTGCCTCCGGTTCAAGTATCGGATAGGGAGTCCAACCGATGACTTTGGTTACATCGTATAGATCCAATAACAACACCCCGACCCGATAATGGTCGTCGATCCTGCTAATGCCATGATAAAAGATAATCCAGCCTTCTTTGGTCTCCAGGGGAGGCGTGTTGATTCCGATTTTGCCTTCATCCCAGGTTCTGTTGTGGGGGGTGATAATACTGGTGATTTTTAGATAAGTAGAATCAGGGAAATCCAGATTGTCAACATAATCAATACAGATATTTGGCTCGATACGATGAAAGATGACATATTTATTGTTAATTTTTTTTGGAAAAAGCATGCCGTCTTTGTCGGCCATGTTTGGTGGAGAAATAATTTTAGGCATTTGCCAACTATCCCATTTTTGCGCAAGAAAATCGTCAACAGATATTGAAGTTAGGGCCAATCGGGGAGTTTTACCGTCATAGGCTGTATAAAGCATATACAAAGTGTTATCGATTCTTGTGATTCTTGGGTCTTCACTTCCAGCAGGTTTTCCCGGGCTTTCAGGTTTTTCATACTCTGACCTGAGCGGATAAATAGGTTTATCCAGCCTTTTATCGATAATGATGCCGTTATTGCTTTCTGCCAGACCAAGGTAGGAAATATTGTCTTTGGATACTGCTCGATAAATAAGATATATTTTTTTCCCGATTTCTATAGCTGCAGGATTGAAGACGGATTTTGTTTCCCAATCATGTTCCGGTTTCGGCGAGAGAATCGGATTATCAGGAAATTTACGGCATTTTAGTGTACCTGGAGAATTTGTTTCAAAAGTTCGCATAAATTCAGCAAGGTTCGCATCAGCTATAGCGGTCGAAGTATCAGCCGCACCGTAATAAACCCTAATTTTATTTTCAGTAATTATTGCACCTGTTGGAAAAACAACATCCGGGATCACGCCGTCCCTTTCGTATACCTCCTGCGGGGTTAATAGCGGACCATGAATCCTACCGACAATTTTTTGCGGTTCATATTGATCAAGAAGTACGGCTTCGATACGAAATTCCCGTTTAAGGTGGCTGCTGAAGTAGTGTTTGATATAAGAATAGACAAGAAGCCAACCGTGAGTTGTTTTGATCGGCGGAGCTCCGATTTCGACACCGTCGCTGTTGACCCTTCGTAATGGAATTATGTATTTATCCAACTCTTTATACCATTCCTGCCAAAAATTCAGGTCCCAGAGCATCTCCAGTTTAGGAAACTGAGCGACTGCTACGTATGACGGTGGATTATCGGTATTGACGGTGAAAACTACAGTGTAATAATTATTGATCTTTTCCGGGAAGAGCGTCATGGCTTTGGCGTTAAATGGGGTGACCAGATACTTTTGTTCAACTGATTTAAGATCGGGAGATACAGCGACCGCAACTCTTATTCCATTTGAGTCCGGAGGGTAATTGCCGAGAGCGGTATAAAAAATAAAATATTTATCATCGATTTTTGTAACTCTTGGATCCTCACAGCCGTATTTTTCCCATTCGTGAGTCGGATAGATGAATTTTCTCCTTTGATTGAAAGTGATTCCATCCTGGCTTTCTCCGATGCCTATGACCGACAAACGCAATTTTTTTTTATCGATTTCTATCTCATTCCCCATGGCGCGGTAGAGGATTAAGTAGTCATTATCGTTTTTGACCGCGCAGCCGTTAAAAGCAGCATAATTTTCGAAGTTATTCTTGGGATCGGGAGAAAGTATAGGATTATTGGGATATCTCTGCAGATTCATCAAAAGTTGACTTCCTTAATTTTTATAGGTGTCAGGTGAGGCGGATGGCCGGATTTTAAATCGTTTAAAAAAGTATTGACGTTGGCACTGGCGACGCAAACTGTAGAATCTGCAGCTCCGTAATAAACAAACAGGTTATCCTTAATTATCACAGCGCCACAGGGATAGGCAATACCGGGTTTGAAACCGTTATTTTCGTATTCTTGATTGGGACTCAAGATAGGTTTATCCGAGCGATTTAAGACCCGAGTCGGATCAGTATGATCGAGCAGCATTGCCCCTATATGATATTTGCTGGCATCACGATCGCCGACTCCATAATAGATTAGCAGCCACCCGTCTTTGGTTTTTAGAGGAGGAGCGCCTGCGCCTATCTTGCGGCTATCCCACATCTGAGGTCTAACTTTTATTTTATGTTTGCCGGTGAGCCATCTTTGTTTTCCTCTAAAATTCAGGTCGTCGACATAGTCAATCAAAATATTCGGAAATACTCGATGGAAAAAGACATATTTACCGTTGATTTTTTCTGGCAATAAACAGCCGCTTTTATCTATGACATGAGGAGGCGAAATTAGTACCGGTTTTTCCCAGTTCCAGCGATGGTTTAAGAAGTCAAAGACGTCAATTGAAGTCAGAGCCAGGCGAAGGTTTGTCCAACCGTCAAAAGCCACATAGACCAGATAGACACGATCGCCGATCAGAGTCATTCTGGGATCTTCACAACCGCCAAATCCTCCAGCCGACATTAAATCGGGATTTACTTTTCCGGTGTTGTTAGTTTCAAAGCGAAATTTAGGACCGTAAACAGGATAGTCAAGACGATTTTCAATGTTTACGCCATCGCTGCTGACGGCATATCCGAATGACGAGATATAGTCGTAACCCTGTGCGCGATATAGAATATGTACCTTATTATCAATATAGACGGCAGCAGGATTAAGCGTATTAAATGCTTCCCAGTCGTTTTCTTTTCGAGGATGAATGATGGGATTTTTAGTATGTTTTTTGAGTTTGACAGGGGATTTGATTTTTTTGGGATTAAAGAGAAAACCGCTTAGGTGAATTCCGTAAATTATTTTTTCATCTACATACCAATACATGACTATTTGATTTTTCAGCAGAATGGACCCAAGCGGTTTTATTTTTTTGTTTTGCCAGTGATCTTGGCTGCTCCAGACGGGGTCTTCAGTTTTCCAGAGCAATCTGTCGGGCTTGTTTTTATCAAATCCGGCCAGACGAGCTCTGTAAAAGGTCAGACCTTTTTCTATAAATTTATCAAGGTAAAGTAAAATAATTCCTTGCTTGTAGAGAAAAGCTCCACCTACCTGATTGGAATAAGGTGAGTGAATTAGAATTTTGTTAGTTGCGATCCAGTTTTGGTTGACATCGGATTTTGCCAGGAAGATATTTTTGTCTCCATAATACATCAGACGGTGGTGCTTCAGGGAATAATTAGGTACAACCGACGCAAAAGGAAAGTTTGGCTGATAGTTTTCGTAGACCGCTTGATGTTCCTCCTGATCGAAATCGAAACCTTCCAAACTTCTTGCCGAAAGAAGATAAGGAGGTGGTTTTAGGTTTTTCAAAATAAGTATGAATTTGCCTTTTTCCTCAAATATTCTAAGCGGAACGGCAGAAGAACGATCGATTTTGGGAGAGATTAATTTTTTAAGTTTGAATTTTATTTCATCGATGATGTCCATACCAATAAAAGCAGAGTTTGGTCTGCTTAATTTAAACATAGTACTTTGTTGATATAATTGCAACATGTTTTTATTCTTTTATGTCTGTCTTTCTCTCGTTTTGATTTTGCTTGTTACAAGAAGCAAAGTTGAATTTTCTTTTGCTGCAATTTTCACTTTGGCTCTAGCGCTGAGAACTATAGTTTTATTGGTTTTCCTAACCAGCAGGAGCGAGGATATCAACTCTTTTATTCAAGTCGGACAGATGGTTTTGGATAAGGAAGCCGAGTACGGGTCGTTTTATTTTCCATTTATAAGTTATTTAAGCGCATTGGTATTGAAATTAAAAAATTATATCCATCCGATTTTTAGCTTGAAGTTGATTTTTATTTTTTTCGACTCATTAGTTACCTACCCAATCTACCTATTAAGCGGAAAAAATAAGACTTCGGCTTTAATCTATGCCCTTAATCCCGCCTCGGTTATAGTCACGGTTATTCACGGGCAGATGGATTCAATTCCCTTGTTTTTCTTTTTGCTAGCTCTAGCCTTTTTTGTCAAAAATAAATTATCAGCCTCAATTTTGACCTTATCTCTGGCAATTTTTACTAAACCCTGGCCGATTTTGTTCATACTACCCTTATTCAAACGGGCCAAAAATAAATTGCTTTTTATTTTTCTTCCGCTTTTTCCTTTAGCTTTTACAGTAATTTACAGTATTTTTTACCGGGTAGAGATAAAAGAGATGCTGAATATGATAAAAGGTTATAGAGGAGTTTTCGGGGCGTGGGGAATCAGCAAAATCGCACTTTATCTTACCGATTACAATTTGAGTCCCGCCATCGAACAGTTATTGAGAAGGGTTTTCCTTATCGGTTTTATAGTTTTTTCCTATTTAAGAAGCGATAAGAAGGTGATTGTTACGATAGTATTGAGCATGCTGTTTTTGTTTGTTTTTTCTCCCACTTTTGGCATGCAGTGGTTTAGCTGGATTGTGCCTCTGGTAATTATTGTAAGGCCTAAATTATGGAAAATATTTTTGGTTATGGTCAGCGTCTATCTGGCTTCGGGATTCGCTTGGGATGCCTATCGGTATGTCAAAGAGATGATGACTTTTTGGAATTCGGTAATAAATAGAATTGGATTTTTGTTTTGGATTTTTATTATAATAATGTTTTATAGAAATGTGTTTTATCAGACCACTCAGGGTAATAAAAATAGACGGTAAGAAAGCGATTCTTGCCAACGGCATCGAGGCATTTTATGATAAAAAGGTAGGCAAGATTAAGAAAAATGACCTGGTAGCAGTATACGGAAATTTAATTTTACAAAAAGTCGGGCAGAAGGAGATTAATTATGATTAACATGAAAAAAGGAATAATACTGGCTTTTGCAGCCTCAATAATTTCGGGAATAGCAATATTTTACTCTAAAATATCGGTGGCTAAACTGGACCCGTTAGTGCTCACTACCTCCAGAAATTTATACGCGGGATTTTTATTTATGATTTTATTTTTGACAAAAAATAAATGGAAGGAGTTTAAAAATCTGAAAAAAAATCAGATTGTAAAATTAATTTTAGCCGGCTTGATTGGCGGAGGACTTCCTTTTTACCTTTTTTTTACCGGACTGGCGTATACCCAGGCGATTACTGCAAATGCAATCCACAAGAGTTTATTTATTTGGGTGACAATTCTGGCTGTTTTTTTCTTAAAAGAAAAGTTGAACTTTTTTTATCTAGTCAGTTTTACGTTAGTTTTCTTAGCCAATTTTTCTTTTGCCAATTTGAAGTTTACTTTTTCCGCGGGAGAGCTGATGATACTGGCAGCGACCATGCTTTGGAGTATAGAGAATATTCTGGTCAAAAAAGTTTTGAAAAACGTTTCCTCTGAACTGGTAGGGTTATTTAGAATGGGAATCGGGGGAAGTTTGTTACTGATTACGACTATCTTAACCGGAAAAGGTCAATTATTAGTGAATATTTTCAATCTATCCTCCTCCGCCGAAGCTACGGCGGGAAGGCAATTAACCGTTATTCTTATCGGTGGAACAATCCTATTTTTCTACGTTTTTACTTGGTACAAGGCACTTAAATATGCGCCGGCAAGCTTAGTCACGCTTATACTTTCTTTTTCGGTTGTGGTCGGCAGCCTGCTCAACGGATCATTTGCCGGAGTTAAAGTTTTGCCAAGAGATCTGAACACTTCGATATTACTCGGCATAGCCCTATTAATTTTACTGACTCCTATTTTTATTAAAAAATTCCGGCATCTGTACCTGAAATAGATTATTCCACCTTCGCGAAATACCCTTATCGTTAGATAAGGGATCAAAGCGAAGAAGTTTTTCGCTTCGGCGGATTTCAACTCCCGGCGAAGCGTGGTCAAAGATTCCCCGATCGTAAGATCAGGGAGTTTCAATATGCCAATCCAAATTCCAACCGCTGCGGTTGGAAATCGGATGGCTATGACAGTGTAAATAAAAATGGATACAAGCGGACTACTGTTATGCGCTCGTTATTCTTCTGCTCCCAATTTTTTCGGTTACTGCGGACCGCCTAAAAACTCGACTTTGATAGATCACCTGCGTGAGGAGATTGGAGACGATGAGGTAGAAAATATTCTATCACAATTTGATACCTTGTATTTAAACCTGAAGCTTATCGCATTTGAAAATAAAATCGAAGACCCTTTTGACAAAAAGGTAGTCGAAGCATACTGGATCGGGAATAAATTATTGAATAACATAAAAAACGGAAAATATGTTTCTCTTTTAAGAGAAAAGTTTGAGTTGGAGGATTATATCGGTAGAGATATGTTTGAAAGATTGAAATTTAAATTTCTTGCCAATCAAACCCTGCCGCATCATTCCTTTCATGTGTTTAATATTTTTAAAAGAACCGGGAATGTTTTTTCTAACCAGACAATCGAAACTATGGACAGTTGTCGAGTGGGTTATGGTCAAGTAATTAGTCTTGGAGAAAAACAAAGATCCCCACTACGCTCTTCGAGCTTTGAGGGGCAAGCAAAAATTAAAAGTATTCTTGTAAAAGCAAAAAAATTAGCAATAATTAATCAGCGGTTGACAATTACTAAGCCTGAATTTCAACAATTAAAAATTGATTATAAGGGTAAATCATTTATCAAGAATTTAAAAATCGGGGCTAGGGTAAGTTATCACTGGGGTTTTGTCTGTGATGTTTTAACTGAAAATCAGGCTACTAACTTGGAATTTTATACGCAAAAAGCTATAAATTTTTATAATTTATAACGTATACTTCGATAACTTAAGGTTTGCACCCGAGTTACTCAGTATATATACTTCTATTGATTGAGATTGCAATCAGTATATACCCCTCTAAGTTGATTTGATAAGATATTTTTAGTTGAAAATTTGCAAAATCAACTGAGATGGGTATACCCGTCTAATCCGCATTTTCGCTCCGACGAGCTGCAAATCGGAGTAAGACGGGTATAGGTTGAGATGCTTTAGTGCTACATAGCACTGTAGCAAATTTATGAAAATATATGTTTTTGGTAATTCTATGGTTAAAGAGGATAATCTCGGGATAAAAATAATTCCCGAACTAAAAAAATTTTATCCCGAGATTTCATTTGAAATTGTCGATCCTAATGAAAATTTTCCACCCGAAAATGAAAAAAATTTAACCGTTATTGATACGGTAGAAGGATTAAAAAAACCAAAATTATTTACTTTGGCCGATTTACGGGAATTTCAAAAAACCCCCAATTCTCCTCACGATTATGATCTTGGGATGCACTTGCTTTTACTTAAGAAGTTAAAAAAAATCGATACGGTCAATATTATCGGAGCTCCCTCTGGGATAGATCGAAAATTATTTATTAATTGGTTGATAAAAGTCATTCCTGACTTGATTGGGAGACCGGGATGACAATGAGATTCATTTCCATTTTACTCTTAGGAAATGCGAGGCGCAGGACATGCAAGGGTCAAAAGCGCGAATTAATTTCTCGGCTTCATAAGTTATTTTTTCTTTATCGGCATTTTCTTGTAAGAGCTTTTCAGTCTGTTCAAAGATTCCTCTTTCCATCAGGATTTGATTTTGTCCTGTAGGAACAATGATCTCGGCTTTCACAACCAGACCCTTTTCATTAATTTCGTATTGATGGTAAAGAGTACCCCTGGGCGCTTCGATGGTACCGATTCCCGCTCCGGCTTTGGGTGAAATAGCAGGAGGTTTTTCCGGTGCGAGGGAATTTAAGTCGTTGATCAAATCCAGAGAATAATCGATGGCATGAAGAATTTCAATGGCTTGAGCCAAATTATTATGAAAAATATTATCCGACGGAAAAATGTTAAGATATTTAGCTGCGTCTATTTTGGTCCGGGAATGAAGATGTTGCTTGCCGAAATTCACCCTCGCCAGAGCGCCAACCATCATCAAGTTTTCTTTTAACTTAAACCCCCGCGCATGCGAATAGGGAATTATTACCGCCTCAAGATATTTACCAAGCTCGTCAACCGATCCACTTTCGCCCTTTTTGTTTATAAGTCTGCCCGTTAGGAAAGAAAAATCATCTGACGCGAGGCCACTGTATAGAGGAGCTTTTTTAACTTTTAGTTCATCGGAAACTTGGGAATAGATATGGATCAATTTGAGAATTTTTGGCCTGAGCGCTTGTAATTTGGGGACTAGATTTTTTAAGTCTTCAAGCGCAGGCAGCTTGTAGAATCCGCCGATGGTAGGGCCCGGAGCGTGTACCGATCTGCCGCCTACTATGATGGAAAGTTCATTGCCAACTTGTTTGACCGCGAAGGTATCTTCAAGCAGACTGTGTTGAACGGGATCGGCTTCATCAAAGTCTAAGATGGAATTTTTGCCGAAAATATCAGGCAGGGTGAAGACATAAAGGTGAAGCGCATGGTCGCGGATAATTAAACCGAAGTAGAGTAATTTGCGCAGAAGGATAGTTTGAGCCGAGGGAGAAATTCCGTAAGCTTTTTCGACTGCTTTGATGGAACAAAGAAGATGAGCGTTGGAGCAGGTGCCGCAGATGCGGGCCACAAGCTGAGGCACTGCGACTGCAGGTTTGCCTTGAATGGCTTGGGTGTAAAACCTTTTCCACTCGGAAATATAGAATTTGAGGTCCTCGATTTTCCTGTTTCTTACCTTAATGTCCAAAGAAGCCGCTCCTTCGACTTTGGAAATTTCGGAGAGATTGATGTCAAAATCAAAGTTAGGATCATGCATGATAATAAAATCAAAACTCAAAAATCAAAAGTCAAAACTACAACACAAAATTAAAAATGGCTTAGGAATTCAGATACTTATTGACTATTTCTAGAAAAACCCGTTCGTTCATCGGGCAGCCGGGGACTACTTCATCAACCGTGACGACGTCATTTAGTTTAAGAACTTTGTCTTTATACTTAAATTTTTCTAAAATATGCTTAATTTCATCAGCCTGATTGCGGTTGAAGAAGTTGCGCTGATTTGAGGGGCTGCCGATTACAGCACAAGCGCCTATAGCGATAACTTTTTTCGCTTTTTGCCTGATATCTTTGAGTTTTTCTTCCTGTTTATCTCCGGTAATCGCTCCCTCGACAAAGGCCAGATCCATTTCGGGTATGATGTCGGGGCTTTTTTTTAGGACTTTGGCGTGGACGAACTCAATTCGGTCTTTCCAGTCTTTCCAATAGGTATTAAGAAGTTCGGTAAAAATAATAGTAGAGTCTTCACAGCAGGTGAAACTAAACCAGCCAACCCTTAGTTTGTTCGCCATATCTTTATTTTATCAGCAATTTAACAGTGAAACAATGAAATAATATTTGCTATGATTTTAATATGACTTTGACTGAAGTTTCATATTACAGCCGAAGATTTGCCCCTTTTGCTTTGTTATTTTTTTTGCTTTTTCTAATCTTCTATTATCTTATAAAGATTGTATTTATAACTTTATCACCTTCAAAACAACAATCTATTTATTTGGACCCGATTTTCAACAAAATAAACCGTCCAATAATCAATGATGTTTCTGACAGTTCTAATCTGAATTTCACGATCGACACCATTGAAGGAAAACCAATAACAGCTACCCAATCTGCCAAAGTTTATTTTTTGCCTGCAGCGGCTACCAGATTCGGGTATCGTGAAAAAATTTATCTGATTGCCAACTCACTGGGTTTTGACACCGAAGTGGTAAGCCATACTCTGGAAGGAAAGCAAGCTGAGTTTAGGGATGCGAAACAAAGCCTGCAGGTCGATATCACTAATTTTAATTTTACCTATGAATATAATTTTGAAGAAGACCCGGCGATTTTCCAGGACACAATCTGGCCGCAGACTAAAGAAAGCGCTGAAGCGGCAACCGATTTCTTAAAAGAAATTGATCAATATCCTGAAGAGCTGGCTCAAGGCAGAACTAATTCCATCTTCATCCAGTATAGACCGGAAGAGAAACAGATGAAAATTCTAGAATCAAATCAAGACGCAAATCTGGTTGAGGTGGATTATTACCGGCCGGACCTTGAGCAATATCCGATTGTATCGACAACTTACTTCAACAGCCAAAATTATGTCATGTTGGTCTTCTACAATAACGATTATAAGGTGGTTAAAGCGCAAGTCAAATATTATGAGAAGTCTGACAGTCAGCTGGGTATCTATCCCGTCAAAACCGGAGATGCAGCCTGGGAATCCTTAACGGCCGGTAGTGGGCTGGTGATACGCAATGAAGGCGAAGGTCAAGATGTGGTTATAAAGAAGATTTTTATGGGTTATCTTGACCCTGATATTTACCAGGAGTATTTACAGCCGGTATATGTTTTTTTGGGAGATAATAATTTTGTCGCTTATGTGCCGGCGGTAACGGAAGAATACTTTTCAGAGTAATTGAAGATTTAAGACAGCTTGATATCGTGTTTTTCGCTTAATTTAACTCTATATAATCTACATTTGCATCTATCCAGTTGACAATCTGTTTGGTGTCTTCAAAGCGGTCTTCGCTTTTGAGAATGACAATAATAAATTGATGGCCGTTTTTCTGATAAAAACTGACCAGATTTTCTTTGGCATTTTCGGTGAATCCGGTTTTAAGTCCGCCGATTCCTTGGACTTCGCCAAGCAATTTATTGACATTAGCGAGCCGGTGAAAATATTTGAAGTCGACGTCCGATATGGTGATTTCTTTGGTAGCGACCATTTTTTTGAGTTGATTATTTTGCAAAAGCGCTCTTGCGGCAAGGGCCAAATCAAAGGGAGTTGTATACTGGTTATATTCCTCAAGCCCCGCAGGATCGACAAAGTGGGAACCACTCATAGATAAATCGCTCACTTTCTGATTAATCAATTGCAAAAATTTTTCAAAACCGTAATTGTCGGCCAGAGCATAGGCTGCGTCATTTCCAGAATGAACGAGAATTCCGTAGAGTAAGTTTTCCGCCGTAATTTTTTCGTCAAAAACCAATTCCATCAATTGGCCTTCAGTTATCATTCTTTTGACAGTCAGAATTTGATCCGGCTGATATATATCTGACGCCACTAAAGCAGTAAGAATTTTGGCAGTGGAGGCGGGAATAAATCGTTGTCTATGATTTCTTTCCAGAACCGGGGTAAAGGAAGGAAGGTCGACTACGTAGACTCCTTCTGCGGAGATCGAAGGATAATAGGGAAATTTGACATAAGGAACAGGATTTGACATTAATTGAATTCCCGGTTGATTTTGCTCAAAAAGCTCCCGATTGTAGGCGAAGATTTTAAAGTATTCCGATTCACCGGGGTAGAAGAGAAATAGTAGTGAATAAAAAATAAAAAATAAATAAAATCTATATTTCATAAGGTTTTAGAGTCATTCTGGTAAGCGAGTGGATCCGCGTCTGACGTGGAAGAACGAGCGCATCCAGAATCAATGTTTCGATTCTGGAGTCGCTCCGCTCCCCAGAATGACAAGCCGAAATGTCATTCTGGCAAATGCACGAAGTGCATGCGTCCAGAATCTATCTAATAATTTTTGGGTATAAATCTTCAAATTTAGGATTAAACTTCTTTATCATTTCCAATTTTTCTTTTCTATTCATATCTTTTATCTGCTTTTCTCTAATGATTGCAGCTTCGATAGTTAGTAGAGCTTCGTAATATACAAATTTATTAAGTTTGTAATTGGTAGTAAATGAGTCAAAAGTACCTTGCTGATGTTGCCAAGTTCTTAATTTCAAATTATTAGTCACTCCAGTATATAAGGTTGGTCTTGAATTAGCCATAATGTAAACAAAACCATTTTTCATAAACAACGATTCTGGAGTCGTCCTCCTCGCTTCGCTCTGAGTCCTCCCCAGAATGACAGATATAGTTAACAGCAACTCTGGAGTTGCCGCCTCACTCTTTACTAGAATGATGAGAAGCGACAGAAATTCCTAATTCCCTTAATTGTTCATCTGTGGCGAGGGAGGGGGCGTCCATGACCGCGATTTTTCCTCCGGAAGAGGCGGGAAAAGCAATGACCTCCCGAACCGAAGGCTCTCCCATGATTGCCATGAGCAATCTGTCAATACCCGGGGCAATTCCGCCGTGTGGAGGAACGCCGTACGAGAAAGCTTCAAGCATGTGGGAAAACTGCTTTTTTTGATCATCAGAGAATCCGATTAGATCGAAGATTTTTTGCTGAATTACGGGATCATGGATCCTGATGCTGCCGCCTCCGACCTCATAGCCGTTTAAAACCAGATCGTGCTGGAGCCCGCGAGCCTTGAGCGGATTTTGATCAAGCAGGGGAATATCGTCAGGATGGGGAGAAGTGAACATATGGTGGGAAGGAGCAAACTTAGCTTGACCCGAACCGTAATAATAATCGTCTTCCGACTGTTCGGTAAACAAAGGAAAGTCGATAACCCAGGCAAAAGCCAGTTCGTCTTTGTCCTTTTTATTTTTGCGAAGATCGGGTTTATTTGTCCCATAGTTTTTTACAGCTTCAGCGTGGCTTAATCGAGGCCAGGGGATTTTCTGGATTTTTTTTCCAGAGAATACTGCCTGCACTAATTTATTAAACAGATCCTCGATTAATTGCAAAATATCATTTTGGCTGACAAAGGACATCTCAAGATCAAGCTGGGTGAATTCACCATAAGCCCGGTCGCGGCGGGGGTCTTCGTCGCGGAAGCAGCGGGCGATCTGGAAATATCTCTCGATACCGGCGACCATCAAAAGCTGCTTATACTGCTGGGGAGACTGGGGCAGGGCATAAAAATTACCTTTTTGCAGTCTGGAGGGAACCAAAAAGTCTCGAGCGCCTTCCGGAGTAGTTTTAGTCAGGATGGGAGTCTCTATTTCCAGAAAACCATGCTTGGTGAGATAATCGCGAATAAAAAAAGTTAATTTTGATTTCAAGAGCAGATTCCTATACATCCTCGGACGCCGAAGATCAAGATATCTATATTTGAGTCTTACTTCTTCGTCAATTTCGTATCCTTCCGAATTGACAGGTATAGGAATAGGTCCGGCAGAGCTGATGACGGTGAATTTTTTTGCCTCAAGTTCGATGCTGCCGGTTATAAGTTTGGGATTGGTTAGTTTTTCGGGGCGTTTTTTAACCACTCCTTTGATATAAACTACATCCTCGCAGTTTAGTTTTTTGAATTTTTCGTCACCGACTACCTGTATCGTACCGCTGCGGTCGCGCAGGTCGACGAAGACAATACTTTTATGATCCCTGACGGAGTCGACCCAGCCGAAAAGTTCCACCTCCTGACCGATTTTGTTTAAAGATTGTTCAATAAAAAGCGTTTTCAAAATTATCAATGTCATGCTGAACTTGTTTCAGCATCTGATTTTAATAGCAGATTCCGTAATAAATTCGGAATGACAAACAACAGGAAGAATTATAGCTTTTTAGAAACCTGTTGACAAGAGAAATTTACTCTGATATAGTATCTTTTAAAGATATGAGTCAAAAGCTTTGTCAACAAAATATCGTCCTTCACCTCAAGTTCGCCTACATCAGGCGGATTTGAAGGTGGGGGGGGAGGTTGATATAAGCCAAGATTAAATTAAAATTTTCAACATCACCCCGCCAAAACCGGCGGGTTTTTTGATGGATAAAAGGAGGTATAAATAATGTCCGATTACTTAAAACCCACTATTGAGAAAAATACAAATTGGAGATGTTTAGCTGGTTTAGCGGCATTGGGATATGGAATGTCTTTATTTTGTAATGCAGCTGACATTTTAAAATATCTAAAAGGTCCAAATAGAAATACATTCGAACAACTAGTTTATAGAAGTAATGAAAGGAATGAAGTTGAAATATTTCTTGAGTATATACCAGATAGTGCAGCGCGAGAAGTAGCAGATATGATAAACAAAAGTGTTAAACTAAATAAGCCAAAACCTCATCATAGAATGTTTGACGTACTTAATTCAGTTTATAATTACCATTCAAGAAAAAAATAAAAAAGGTAACTGATTCAAATTTAAATATTTTCAATTAAATTACTGATAATTATTATTTTCCCTCTCAAATTTTCATACCCGTTCCAGCGGTTGATTTCGGGGGCATAGACGATGCTGATTTTTTGGCCGCGAGTCAATGAAGAATAGGCGGCAGCGGTACCGAATGAAATCATTTCAATCGGTAGTCGGTAGCCATTGGTCAGAGGCCGGTGGCCAGATGTCAGTTTATTGGTTGAAATATCTCTAACCAGTAACTTCAGGTGATTTTTTTCCTTACCGAAAGTTTTGACGTCCAAAATCTCAACCTCGCTGTAAAAAGCAGGTCGGGGATTGCCGATGCCGAACGGCTCGAGTTTTTCCAGATCTTTGACTAAATCGATATTCAGCGTTGATATCGGTAACTTAAGATCAGCTTCAATCACTTTCTCCAATTCCTTATCTTTCAATAGTTTGTCTGCCGTCTTGGCTGCTTCCGCAGTAAAATTAGAATAGTTTTTTTTCTCCATGGTGAATCCGGCGGCGGCTTTGTGGCCGCCGACGTCAATTAGATATTTTTTCAGGCTGCGCAAGAAGTCGGTAATATGTAAGGCGGGTATTGATCTGGCAGAGCCTTTAAGAAATCCGTCGCTTTCGGTAAGTATAATGGTTGGACGAAAAAGTTCTTCAGAGATTTTGGAGGCGATGAGGCCGATGATTCCCTCATGCCAGGATTTATTTTTGAGAATTATAATTTTAGGCAGAGACTCATGGCGATGCGTCTCTACATTGATCATCTGTTTTGCTTCCCCGACCGCCTTTATGACCATATCCTGCCTGATTTTATTTTGATCCCCGACTTTGGCAGCCAGATGAAAGGCTTTATCATCTTTAGTGGTGCAAAGAAGTCTTAAAGCATCAATGGCGTGTTGTAATCGTCCTACAGCGTTTATTCTGGGGGCAATAATAAAGCCGACTTCATAGGGCGTAATTTTCCGTCTTTCTATTCCGGCCTGTTGTAAGATATGTTTTATACCAATCCTATTTACTTTCGGAAAAGCCGCAAGGCCGTATTTGACTATGCTTCGGGTCGGACCAAGCAGAGGTACGAGGTCGGCGATGGAGCCGATTGAGGCGAGCGACAGATAATCTGAAACAAAATTATTTTGTAGAGACGCATGGCTATGCGTCTCTATCCCAATAGAAAAATTCTCCATTATAGCTTTGGCGAAAATGTAGGCAATACCTGAGCCGGAAAGCCCCGGAATGTGAAAGACGGCTACTGCATCTGTTGGCAATTTTTCTGGTTTGAGGTGATGGTCGGTGACAACGACCGGTATTCCCAGCTTTTTGGCATAAGTAATTTTGTCTTTGGCCGTGATTCCGTGGTCTACGCTGATGATGAGCGCGGGATGATAGAGTTTTTTAACCGCATCAATTCCTTTGAGTGAAAATCCATAACCTTCGCGCTTGCGGTGAGGGACGTAGGGCATGGCTTTAAAACCCAGAAGGTGAAGAGTTTCCCAAAGTATGGCGCCGCCGGTGATGCCGTCTGCGTCGTAATCGGTATAGACGACGATCATTTTACCTTCGGCCCTAATTTTTTCCAATAGATTCAAGGTTTTTTTGAGTTCTCTTTTAAATCCGAAATCTGTTAGATTGATTTTTTCAGGATGGGGAGGATTGAGAAATTTTTCTTTTTCTTTGATTTGACGATTTTTTAAGATAATTTCAATCAACTTGTCAGGGGTAAGTTTTTCGTTCGGTTTGACTTCGTCTTTATATACTATCTTCATCTATTTGGTACGTGTCATGCTGAATTTGATTCAGCATCTGATTTTAATATAGCAGATCCTGAAATAAATTCAGGATGACAAGCAGTGAATTATTCTATCAATTTTTTCTGGGTTTCGGAGGAGGAAAGGAGATTGGTTGAGGTTAATTTTTGTCCCAGTGACAGGAAGGTTTTTGACACTTGTGACAGCTGATTATAGGCGTTGGTGAAATGTTTGGTAAGCACCGACAATGATTCATCGGTTTTCTCATAGTCTTTTTTGATCGAGTTGAGGATTTCCAAGATCTCCTTGGCTTTGGACTGAATTCGCGCTCCCTCAAAAGACATGAGGATGGCTTTCATATAAGCATAAAAACTCATCGGCGAGATAGGCAAGACTCTGTATTTACCGGAATAATCGAAAAGATCGGGACTATTGATTATCTCGTAATAAACCGATTCGGAAGGGATGTACATCAGCGCATAATCCATTGTTCCTTCCGAGACGACGATATATTTTCCGGCAATTGATTGGATATGTTTTTTGACGTCGGCGATAAACTCTTTTTTATATTTTTGCCTTTCGGATTTAGCTTGTTCTTTATGCATCCGGCGGAAGTTCTCCATCGGGAATTTGGAGTCTATTGGGATTAAACCCTGGGTTGTTTTAATGACGGCGTCAACTTTAGCGCCATTTTTAAATGAGAACTGGAGTTTGTAGGAATTTTTGGGGAAGTTCTGCGACAAAAGTTCGTTTAACACCTGTTCTCCGATATTGCCACGCAGTTTTGGTGAAGTCAAAAATTCCTGCAGTTCAGCCATGGAGCGGCCGATTTCGGAAAATTCCCCGATTGTCCGCTGGACATCGCCTATGACGCGGGCGGCATTATCCAGTCTGGTGTTAAACATCTTCATATTTTCGGTGAGTTTGCTATCGATTTGAGAAGTGGAGGATTTTAGCCAGTCAACCAGGTCGTCGGAGATTTTTGTTTTTTCTTCGAGTTTATTGAGCCAGAGACGGATGATAAGAAGTATAAATATTATTGCAATAAAAACAATAAGAAGAGTTTGAAGCATATCAGATTATAACATTTTTCCCCTTCTTCCGTTGGTTTAGAATCTTCAGTCGCTTCGCTCCTTCAGGATGACCGGGAAGTTTTTATACCAATCCCCCGCCGCTTTTGAAGATCTTGGGTTTGAGCCAGTCCTGGGGAGTTTGTGGTGGTCCCTTTGGCTCTTGTTCTACCTGTTCGATCGGAGTCACATGATTCATGGGATTTACTTGTGGCTGTGGCGAAAACTGTGTTTGCGGCGAAGCAAATCCGCCACCCATCTGGGTTTGAGGTGGAAATCCCCTGGCAGGGGGTTGTTTTGGCAACATTTTTTTAACCGCACCCAAGCGAAGCAGATGCGCGACATTTTCAAAAGTATCGGCTGTGACGGAATATGAACTGAAATTGTTAGTAGAGGATGCGATACCCGAATAGAGATTGGTGGCGATGTCTCGATCCAGTTCGACTCCAAGCATCTGAACAAGTTTGAGAACCATCTCAGAGATTGACGAGCTGGTTTTATTGACATAGTTGACCGTACCGTAATTGCTATTGGTCAGGTGGCGGTCAATATTGACTATATCTTTACCCTGGAATTGCTTTTCATTTTCGCTGTAAAGGCTGCCAAGACTATTTAAGGCAGGAGCATCAATTACAATGATGAAATCGAAATTGCCTCCAGTATAACTATAATTAACTTGTTGGGGATTGAGTTTGGGATAACCTTGCCGGGGAGTGATGATCAAATTAAATTTGGCACCCTGTATTTTGTAATCGACATTGTCAACAGCGCCTTCTTGATAAGGAAAAGAGATGACCAGATTATCACCATTGGTTGAGAGTTGAGAGCGGATTTTATCGACCGCAGTTAAATTATAGGTTGGTTTGGTGGAAGAGGATAAAGTTACGCTTTTACCCAGCTTAAGCAAAGCCAGATACAAAGCTGTAGCGGCAGCTACCGCGTCGATAGACGGATTTGCAGGTAAGGTGATAACGCCGCTTGTCCCTTTTTGTATTACATCAATGACGCGAGAAAGACTAACCTGAACATTATTATTCATAATACTACAGGATACATTTTACCACATCACCTATATTAATGTCAAGTTGCGGGCTAAAGACCATTCCGGCTTCCTGATCTTTTTTAACTTCGCTGACAATTTTTGCTCTTATCTTAAGAGAAACGAGCTTAGTTTTACCAAACATATTGTCTCCCCTATATACTTCGAGGCCGTCACCTAGATTAATTTTTCCTTTTGTGACTTTAACGCCAAAAACTTTTTCACTTTTGATGATAAAATTGGCCAGGATTTTGGCAGAACCTTTCAGACTCTTTTCTTGCTGTTGTTTTTCTTTTAATAAGTCGGCTACTTCGGTAAGTTCATCCAGCAGGTTGTAAATAATATTATAGGTCTTTATAATAACTTTTTCTTGTTTGGCCAAAAGTCTGGCTTCAACTGAAACAGGCACGGAAAAACCAATCAATATAGCTTTAGTGCTTTTGGCCAAGAAGATATCGGATTTGTGGATATCGCCTATCGAACTTAAAATAAGCTCGACGTTTTTATTTTGGGATAGTGATTCATTGATTGCCTCAAGCGAGCCATGGGAATCGGCTTTAATGATGAGCGCCAGTTTCTTTTCAGCAAGTTTAGGATGAAGCAAGGTATCAAGGTCAATAGATTTAGGATTTGTTGCCATTTGGTGTTTTTCAGTCGTTAGGGAAGACTTAGTTCTAGCAAAGTCCGATCTTAGAGTGATGACGGATCCTATATCCGGCAGTTGGCTAAATCCCATAAGCTCAAAAGGAGTAGAAGGTTCTGCCGCTTGAAGTGAGCTGCCGCGGTCATTAATCAAAGCTCTTACTTTACCAACTTCGTCTCCGGCCTGGATCTGATCGCCGACTTTCAGTCTTCCCTCTTTCAGAACCGCGCTTACAACAGCGCCCCGTCTGTCCTTGTTGGTCTCGATGACAACCGCTTTGGGTGAGGCGTTCGGATCATATGTTAAATTCAAGTCGCTGCCAAGCAGTAAGATTGTCTCGAGCAATTCGTCTATCCCTTTGCCGGTTTTGGCAGACACAAGAACCAGCGGAATTCCGCCGCCTTTGCCTTCGACGACGATTGAGTGCTTCAAAAGATCGTTTTTTACTTTTTCCGGATTAGCCTCCGGCAGGTCAATTTTATTTACCGCGACAATGAAAGGAATGTTGGCCGATTTGATATGGGAGATAGATTCCACCGTTTGCGGTTTAAGTGAATCTTTGGCGTCGACGACTAGGATAGCAATGTCCGCAACATTTGCTCCTCGGGATCGCAGTTTGGAAAAAGCTTCGTGACCCGGGGTGTCGATAAAAGTAATTCTGTTGGTATTATATCCTTTAAAGTCGGTGAATATTTCGTAAGCGCCGATTTTTTGGGTGATTCCTCCGTGTTCTTTTTCGACGAGAGATGTTTTGCGGATAAAATCCAACAGCGTCGTTTTACCGTGATCGACATGGCCCAGGATTGTGACTATGGGTGGTCGATTAGCCATATGTTTTTTTAGAAATTAATAAAGGGAAATTAGAAGCTAGCCGAGAAAGTAGACATTAGGAGTTTGTGATATTTTTTCAACAGTTTCCATATTCTATTTTCCGCCACCAGCTTCAATTTTAGTTACTTCTTCTGCCAGATTATTTTTTTCTTTGTCAACTTGCGTTGTTTTTTCAGATTTTATGTCGTCGTTTTTTACAGCTTTGACTTCTTGGGCAGGTTTTTCTTGCAGGGTTTTTCCAGGGGAAGCTTTGGTTTGAATGATATCGATGTTAAAACCAGCAAGCCTTGAGGCCAAATTTACATTGATACCTCGTGAGCCTATGGCTAAAGGCGCTTGATCCTCCTCAACAATAACCTTAGCCCTTTTTTCGTCAGGGTCGATGTTTACTTCAGTTATTTTGGCTGGAGATAAGGCAGCCATCAAGAATAATTTCTCATCTGCATTCCATTGTATGACGTCGATCTTTTCTTGGCCTCCCAACTCGTCTGTGACGGTTTGAACTCTAATGCCCTTTTGTCCTACGCAAGCGCCAACAGGATCGACCCCGCTTTGATTGCTGAAAACAGCAACTTTTGCTCTCTCGCCCGGCTCTCTGACAACTTTTTTGATTTGGACAGTTCCATTGAGAATTTCCGGCACTTCTCG
>Ga0209542_10002828_pt1 | contig 38226 bp, 50 predicted proteins | sample RifCSPhighO2_01_FD_184028 | JGI IMG/M metagenome (GOLD analysis project Ga0209542, IMG submission 184028) | Soil microbial communities from Rifle, Colorado - Rifle CSP2_plank highO2_0.1 (SPAdes) (version 2) | ecosystem: Environmental > Terrestrial > Deep subsurface > Rock core/Sediment ... | reverse complement strand
GAACGGAGCGGCGGATGAGTGAGACCTACTGCAAGCTAGCAAACCTGAAACCGATACAAAGACGAAGCGAACGGACGCACCGCGAGGCAATAAATATAATCGAGGGTTTTTGGAGCACTAGCGCGATGGAGCGGGGGGTGGGTGCGCCCACCCCACTCGGATGAGCGCCGAAGGCGCACCGATACTGCCGGACGAGCCCTAGCGAGATACCTGCCCGCCGGATGGCGAGTAGTAACTAAAAATCAAGACGAAGGCACCAAACGCAACCCGTGGCATCCGCTATTGTATTCCTGCCTCCAAACGGCTCACATACCCGTTATGTGAGCCGTTTGCCCCCGCCCCGCCGCCCATTCAATTTTCAAAAACCCCCGCGAAATGGATGAGAATGGAGGAGTGTGCGGCGGGGCGGGGCGGGCACGAAGTCGAATCGGACCACTCCCGTACAAAGCCACCACGCGCGCGGAGCGCGCGACATCACGAGTTCAGGGTAAAATAGGTACGAGCTAATTCGTATAGAGGAGCAAGACACTGGTGCGACGAAGAGACGCACAAAGATAGCTCACGAAATGTGGGGACATATTCGGGGCGTGGTACGATTGAGTCTGCATGAAAAGCGTTTTACATCATCTGCATCTGCGCAAACGGGGCGCGCACAATACGGAGCCGTTTCCGAGCAAGAACGCCGGCATTAGATTGTTGGACAACGTCGCAACTGCAGCCGGGGTCATTGGTCCCGTTATGGCACTGCCGCAGATATATCAGATATATTTCCTGCACAACGCGGCGGGAGTTTCGGCACTCTCGTGGACGGCTTTCGGCATTCTCAATATCCCCTTCATCCTCTACGGTTTTGTGCACAAGGACAGGCTAATCTTGAGAACCTACATTCTATGGTGCGCGGTCAACCTGACCGTCGCGTTCGGCGCGGTGTTTTACGGTTCCTGACGCGAAACAGGCCAGCGTAATGACCGGAGCCTTTCTCAGTCAGTTGTCACCAATTCGGTAAAGACAACAATTCTATCGCTATACAACTTCCGGGTTGCATCCCAATCCCCTCCGCAGGTAATCAAATTAAGCCGCGCCCTTGAAGGTTCGCTCAAGAATACTTCGCCGGCGGCCGCTTCGGAATCATAGACCTTGGTGTCGACAACTCTGAACTGCAGGGTCCTGCCCCTAGAGTCCACTATTTGCACCTCGTCACCAATCTGGAGTTTGTTGAGATTATAGAAAACTGCTTGTGCGACGTTCTTTCCGTCGAGATGGCCGTCGATGACGGCACTCCCCGGCATACCGGGTCGCGGTCCGCCGTTGTACCATGCGACGTCGGTAAAATTGGTGGGCACACCCATGTCGCCGTTGCCTCTCCACGAAAGTCCGACGCTCTGAACATTCGCGTCTACTCCTATCGCGGGGATGATAAGGCGCACGGGTTTCCCCGGCTGTTCAAATGACGACCCCGGACTGACAGCCGCCGGTACCTGCGAAACAATGACCGGCGTACTCATCGCATACGCATGCACGACTACGCCCCGGGTCTGAACAAAAATTGAAAGAGCCATCGTGAGGACGCCCGCGCCAAGAGATAAGAGAGCCGCTCTCTTCCAAGAAAACATTGTTGGATTGGTATTCATCTTATTTCTTAACGCGGGGTCCGTGTGCGGTGCTATTGGTTGAATCCGCCGCCCGTGTTCGGAAGTCCCGGAATCACAGGAGGAACCGGAGTCGTGTTTGCGAGTACGTTGACTGCGCATGTATCAGTAACGCCCGCGCTCGTGACCGAGAGAGTCTTGAGGCCGGTCGAGGCGTAGCTTGCGCTGAAGCCCGAGCCGTTGGCGTTGATGATGGTCAGGTCCGGCGAGGACCAGGTGTACGCGCCATTACCGCCAGTGGCAGTGAAGTAGGCCGTCTGGCCGAGCGTTACGTTTTGCGTTCCCGGTGCACAGTTGAGGGCACCCGTCACAGCCGCTACGACAGTAAAGTTGCAACTTGCATTGAGACCGGCGCTGGTAACGGTAATCGTGTAGACACCCGGATTCGGGTAGCTGACTGCGAACTGGCTACCTGCCGCATTCGTAATGTTCAGGTTGGCACCCGACCACTGGTAAATGCCGTTGCCGCCCGAAGCGGTCATGATTGTCGCCTGATTCGTGCTCACAGTTGATGCCGAGACACTGCACGTGAGCGGGGTAACAGTCTGCGCAAAGCCGATTGAGCCGACGCTCGCCCCCATCGCGGTGAGGGCCGTTACCACAGAGAGTGCGAGGTACTTTTGATGTGTTTTCATAATGTTGTTTAATTTAGCTATCTTTGTAATCTTCATGCGACCTTTAAGAGGCTCATGGTGTCATAGTGCCCGTGTGGTCATCATGAAGAACATCAGAAATGAAAAAGCCCGAAACTTCTGCAGTGGAAAGATGCTTCACACGCGCTTCACCTCGCTTTCACCACAGATAGGTATACTATTGAAACGTGAAGGCATCGGTACAGGGATTAAACCCCGAACTTACAGCTGCGATTATCGGCACACTCCGCGAGCCGATAATCATTCTTGACGAAAACCTGCGCGTCATTGTCGCAAGCCGCGCTTTTTACAATACGTTTAAAGTTGAATTTGAGGATATCAGCGGCACTAAATTTTACGATTTGGGCAACGGCGAGTGGAGCATACCGTCGCTTCGTACGCTTCTTGAGCAAATAATTCCGGAAAAGACAGCCGTCGAGGGATACGAGGTCGAACATACGTTCGAACGGCTGGGCCTGCGCACCATGCTTATCAACGCACGTCAGATACAGTTTGACGACAAGCATCGCAGTGTGTTTCTTTCAATTTCTGATATTACGGACCTGCGCAAAACACAGCGTGACAAAGAAAAGTTGATGGCCCAGAAGGACACTCTGCTCAAAGAAATGCGCCACCGCATCGCCAACAGCCTCCAGCTCATCGCAAGTATTATCTTGCTCAAAGCGGGCAGTGTAAAATCAGAAGAAAGCCGCCTGCACCTCGAAGACGCGCACGACCGCATTCTCTCTATCGCGACGGTGCAACGCAATCTCGACCCGACCGGCGAAGATTCGCAAGTCCCTATGACGGAATACCTGAAGACGCTCTGCGCAAGCGTCGCGAAAACAATGATAGGCGGACGCAAACCGATAACCATCAAAGTCACCGGCGATTCCGGAACGGCCATGCCCGACGACGCTATCGGCATCGGGCTCATTACGACGGAATTGGTCATCAACGCGCTTAAGCACGCCTTCCCGAAAGGCGAAGGTGCGGTGACGGTCACCTACGAGTCGCAAGACACCGGTTGGAAGCTCGATATTGGTGACGACGGCATCGGTCTGCCGACGGAAGAAATGTCGAATCGCGAGGGGCTTGGCACAAGTATTGTTGAGTCGTTGGTAAATCAGTTGAATGCCGGCATTCGAAGAGAAAGCAGCTCACGCGGAACAATGATATCCGTCACTTACCCCGCCGGCACTGCAAAAACCGCATAGCGGTTCATAATCTTTTCAGAGTTACCTTGCTACCGTACGTACAGTAGTGGGGGCAGAGCCTCCACGCATGTACATTCGGGAGTGGCCCACGAGAGCTCTGTACAGGGCTCTCCGCTCTCCCGCATTATTGATAGTCTCCACAAGAGAGCGTGCTAGGAGACTGGTTACTTAGGCCGAGGGGGCCGAGTCCTATTACAGGACCGGCCCCCCTCGGCACACCAACCTCTGTCCGGCCTGAGCGATTTAAGGCCGCACCATTCTCATAATCCAGATGAGCACGCATGCCCCCAAGAGAGCGACGAAAAAGCTGTAGAAGGTAAAGCCGTTTACGCCGGTTCCACCGAGCAGGCTCATGATGAATCCGCCGATGACCGCGCCGAGGATACCGACCACAATATCCCACACCAACCCCCCGCTGGTCCCCACGACCGCGGAAGCAACCCATCCCACCAGCGCTCCGAACACTATCCAGATGATGACTCCCATAGATGTTACTTGGTCGTGAAGGTCTGAGCGCCGCTGCGTACTGTGCCGCCGGCATTCTGCGCTACGACGCGGAAGTAGTAGGTCGTGTCGGAACGAAGCGAGATGACATCCGACTGAACCGAAACGGTGCCTTGCGCGGCTCCGGCGGAGCGTTGCGAGGTCGTCTTCAGCGAGGCCGATGCGAACAGCGAGTTGGTGCTGTACTCGAACCAATAGGTTGTTTGCGAACCGCTGGGGTTGACCGTCCCTCGGAGCGTGGCGGTCGTCGTCGCGACCGGGCTCGCCACTTGCGACGTAACGACGGGCACTGCGGAAAACGCCGGGCCCGGAGTCGTGAAGTTTTGTGTAGAGCCGTTGGTAGTCCCGTACTGATTCTGTGCGTTTACACGGAAATAATACTTTGTTTGCGGACTCAATCCTGCTACCGCCGAGGAAACAGCAAGGGACGTGTTACCGCTGCCCGCTGATTGGAACGAACTTACGCTCCCGAAATCAGTGCTATCCCCGTACTCGAACCAGTAAGTGGTTTGCGAAGAACGCGGAGTGACGTGAGCGTTCAATGTTGCCGAGGTGCGCGCCACGGCGGTCGCCGAATTCGTGCTCGCCGCAGGTGCAGTGCCCTGCGACGGAGGATTGTTGTTGGTGGTGAAACTGTACGTGCCGCCTGTCACTGTGCCGTATGCGTTTTGCGCACTCAAGCGGAAGTAGAATGTCGAATCTTTCGCCAATCCGGTGATGAACCCCGGAGCGGCGATAGCCGTGTAGCCGGAGCCGATTGCCTGCGCGGCGGTTTTACTACCGAGCGTTGCGGATTGCCCGTATTCGTACCAGTACGATGTCGGAGAGCCGTTCGGCGTCACCTTGCCGGTGACTACCGCGGTTGAATTTGTCGGGGAAACCGTCGTGTCGGTGACAACGCTTGGCTTTCCTGCCGACGAGGCCGGTGACGGATTTTGCGTGTCGTCTATTGTGGTTGTGGGTGTCGTCGTGGCCTGTGGCCCCACCGGTGCCGCGTTCATATTGAGGAAGACATACCCGCCGCCCACTATCACGAGAACAAGAATAATGCCGATAATCCAATTTTGATTCATAGTGTGTAGTTATTTAATTTGTAGTGAATACCTGCATGTCCACTCGTGGGCGCCGGTTCGACATCGCGGCTCGCCACAATGACTCCATGCATTGCCTGTACTAATGGCCGCACGATACAGCGCGCATCATGAAGCGTTAATGAGCTTGCTCTACTCCCGCACGAACACCGCTTCGACCGCCGGTTGTGCGCCGTTTTCGCTCAATGCTCCGGACACGGTGATAACGTCCCCCGTGCGGATATCCGCCAAACTTCCTTTTTCGCCCTGCGCGGTGAAATACTTTGTGTTGTACAACGTGTGCACTTTCCAGATAAAATCCGTCCCGCCCCATGCCATCGTCACGGTGAGCGTGGTGCCCGAAATGTCGGTTACGCGGGCGCCGCGCAAGAGTACGAGACCGTTGTTGGCGATATTCATTTCGCTCAACGGCTGTCCTTTCGCTGACGCAATCGCCGCCGCGGAGTCTCGTGGCGTGAGATACACCGTGCCGGACGAGCTCTGCACCGTGGTCGCGGCGGTGTTCGCACCCGCTACCCCGCCGAGCGCGAGGACGGAAGAAATAGAGGAGGAAAATAAAAGCAGAAAAGCAACGCCTGCAATCGCCGCACCCGCGATGACGAACACTCTTCGTGACGGCATCTGTAGTGGAATCATGAATCTGAAGACGGGGTTGGGTAATCTGTATTACTGAATCCCGCTCGTTCATGCAGACTACCCTACGCCACATGTGTATCGCGTGAATACGGCTACAATTCGGGGAAATACGATTTCTGAACGCCGTTCATGATTTCTTCATACAGAGGGTGTATAGTGAGTTTTTATGCACCTGCTCATTGTCGAAGACGAGGAAGTGGTGGCGAAAAATCTCAAGAAACTCCTTGAGCTGAAGGGCTTTGCCGTGGACTGGATTGATAACGGAGAAAGGGCGCGCTCGCGACTCTTGCTCTATCGCAAGGAATACGACATCGTCATTCTCGACCTCACGCTCCCCGGCATGGACGGCATGGCGCTCACCAAATCACTGCGCGCCGAAGGCGTTACGACGCCCATCATCATCGTCACCGGCAAAAGCGAGACGGAAAACAAGGTCGCACTGCTCAATAGCGGCGCGGACGACTACGTGGTGAAACCGTTCTCTTCCGACGAGCTTATTGCGCGCATCAATTCGGTCTTGCGCCGGCCGGTACAGTCGCAACCGGTCGTGTACACCGTGGGCAATCTCACCGTTGACACCGCGACACGCCGCCTGCGCACCGAAGACAACACCGAGATACCGCTCACCCTCAAAGAGTACTCACTGCTCGAATGTTTTCTGCGCCGCCCCAACGAGGTACTGAAGCGTGAAGACCTCTACAATCAGGTCTGGGATTTCAATTCCCTCTCGTGGAGCAATGTGCTCGACGTTCATATGAAAAATCTGCGCAAAAAACTGGCGACGGCTGACGAGTCGGCCCGTTTTGAAACCGTACGCGGCGTCGGGTACCGACTGATGGCATAGGCATGAGCGACTATTCGCACTACGTCAGAAAATTCGCGTTGCCTGTCGGACTGTTCCTCGCCTATTGCGCTGTCGCGCGCATCGGTCTGTATATTCACCCACTGGATGCCCATCCGACATTGGTGCTCTCGCCGGGCGGTATCGCGCTTGCCGCAATCCTCTTGTACGGCTATCGCGCATCCGCCGCGATTGCGGTCGCGGTTTTCGCCGTGGCCCTTTTTGCGGGAGCCTCACCGCTTGTAGCCCTCGTACTTTCGGCGGCGGGGACACTGGCGCCGCTTGCGGGCGCGTATGTTTTGCGCAACTTTCTTGTCTTCTCGGCCTCTCTGCAAAGACTTGTCGACATCTCCGGCATCTTGGTCGCCGCAGTACTCTCCGCTGCTATATCCGCGACGCTTGAAATGGGCGCCTTTTTCCTCGCCGGCCTTACGGCCGACACCCTCTCAAGCTCAATATGGCTCACGCACTGGGTCGGAGACATGCTCGGAGTGGTACTTTTCGCGCCGTTCATTCTCAAGTGGTGCACGCGACCACTGTCCGGGCGCTCGACGAAACTGCGAATTGAAAAGTACGCGACGGTGGCGGCGGTATCCATCACGTCGTTTCTGATTTTCTGGATGCCCCAGACGCACTTCGCCTACTATTTCGTCTTTATGCCGCTCACGTGGGCGGCGCTACGCACGGGACAACGCGGAACATCTCTCTCGCTCATGTGTTTTGGGACTATTGCTGTGTTCGGCACTGCACTGGGCTACGGCCCTTTCATAGACCAGGGACTATTGCTGATGATATTTATCGTTACCACGGGTGCACTACTCTATATTGTCTCCGGCGTGGTGGAGAGCAGGAAACTCGGATTCAGAATGCTCGAGGGGCATGTCGACGACCTCGAAAAGGCCTTGCATCAGATGAGCTCTGAAGACGTGGCGAAAACAAAATTCCTTTCGGTTCTCGCTCACGAGCTACGCAATCCGCTGGCCGCGGTTCTCAGCTCCGTCGAACTCCTCAAAATCTCGGCCGGACAAAACCGCGACACGGCCGAACAGCTGGGAACCATCGACGAACAGGTCAACGTGATGGCAGGTCTCTTGGATGACCTGCTTGATATCTCGCGTATCTCGCACGATAAACTCATTTTGAAACGTGAGACGGTCTCTCTCAACGATATCGTGGACCGTTCGGTGCGTGCCGCACAGGCGATGGTACTTCGCCGCGAGCACACGCTCACCGTGGCCAAACCGTCAGAGGACATCCCGCTCGACGCCGACCCGATACGTCTTGAGCAAATTATGCTCAACCTGTTGAGCAACGCGACCAAATACACGGAGCCGCACGGTTCCATCAAACTTTCCGCCAAAATTGAAGACTCGATGGCGGTCATACGGGTGCGCGACACCGGCATCGGTATCCCCCGCCACCTCCTCGCGCGCATTTTCGAGCCCTACTATCAGATTGAGCGCGGGCAAGTGCTTACCGAGGGCCTCGGTGTCGGTCTCTCGCTCACCCGTCAACTCGTGCAGATGCACGGCGGCACCATCGAGGCGGTAAGCGAAGGCGAACACCAAGGCTCCGAGTTTATCGTCCGCCTGCCCGTGACCGTGCATACAAAGGCGCCGCCCGCCAAGAAGGCAAAAGATTCTTCATCAAGTAAAACGCCCGTTGTCGCACACCACGCGCTCAAAGTCCTCGTCGTAGACGACAACGCGGGCGTGACCGACGCTCTCGGTCGCCTGCTTTCTCTTGCGGGCCACGAGGTCGTCCGTGCGTACGCCGGTGCAGAGGCAATCCAAAAGGCGCGGCAATTTCATCCGGATGTCGCTATTTTGGATATCGGACTGCCCGACATGACCGGCTACGAGGTGGCCCGTAGACTGCGGGATAATACGGGTTTTACGGGGGCCCTCATCGCGCTTACCGGCTACGGACAGGAGCATGACAAGAAAATGGCCCGCGACGCTGGTTTCTATAAGCACCTCACCAAGCCCGTCAGCTTCAAAAATATCGAGGCCGCGCTACGCAAAATCGCCTACTCAAAAGCCAACAATCTCCCCACCTAGGCGGGCGGGACGAAGGTTTTGGCTGCCGAGGACCCTGTGCGAAAGTCCCGCAGGCGACAAAACCTTCGCCCCGCCCGACGGGCTTGACAGAATAAAATATGAATGATATCCTTATTGCATCAATCCAGGGCTGATCCAGAGAAGGGGGATCGACCTACAACTCCAGAACTGACATTGATACCAACCAAGACCACAATCTTTGTCGGTTTATCCATCGAAAATTCTACATTGCATATGCAAACAGGAACTATCGCCCGTCTCACTGAAAAGGGTTTCGGGTTCATCTCTCGCGAGGGTCAGGAAAAGGATCTCTTTTTCCACTCCAACGAGCTCGTCGGAATCACTTTCGATGCGCTTCGCGAAGGTGACAAGGTGACCTTCGAGGTTGCGGACTCGCCGAAAGGCCCGAACGCCATCAAGGTCTCGAAAATCGCTTAAGTCCTTCGGGCTTTCTGACTCCTCGGCTCGGAAATAAAAACTCGTTTTTATTTCACTCGCCCTACGTCGTCAGTAATCGCGCTTTTCAGAAAACCGCCCGGGCTTTGCCCGGGCGGTTTTCGTATGAGAAATGCTTTGAATACGAAAAAAGAATGGTCAACCATCTCCCGGCAGAATACTTGACATGTCGATAAATATGGCTTATTATATATCCAGCTCACGTCCCGAGCTGAAGCGGAGGATAGGTTCTATGACACCTTCAACATCTCTAACCCTCGAGGGTTTCCTTCGTGGGCTCCAAGCGCAATCGATGTGGCTCATCGGCTCCATCGTTTTCATTCTGGTGGCGCTATGGCTCATTCGTAGCATTATCGCGAAATCAGTCGAGAACGGAATGTCGGCCAAAGACGCGCAGACCACGCGTGGTTTCGTGAACTGGGCGGCCGGTCTCATCACCGTGCTCGTCCTTATCGGGTTCGCGTTCAATGCCGCGAACTACGCTACAAACCTCATTCCACGTTCTGGACTCGACAAGTCGTCAATCTATCAGGACATGGATTCGAACATCCAGAAACGCTAAGCCTTGCGGCTGGCAAAACGGAGGATACCTGAAATGCGTAAACTCTCACTGGTTACCGCCCTGACAGCCGCGATTGCGATTCTGTCAGGCGGTCCGTCGTTCGCGGCGGAGTTGCGTGCCATTCCACCGGACATGATCGGTCTCATGCTCACGCCGACCGGTTTCGACGGCAAAATCTACGAATCCGGCCAGGTCGACATTGGAACTACAACTTGGTGGGCTGGGTACGGCAACAAAATCGTGCTTATCCAGCGTGCGGGCTTCCAGATCAAGGAGCAATTCGTCAGCAATGACCCCAACAATGCGAACGACCACGAGGACCACCGTTGCATCGTTGGGCCCAAACGTCAACCGATGTCGCTCGACGTGCGGCTCCTGTTTGCCCTGCCCGACTACACCAAGCCGGCAGGCAAGGAGGCGCTTCTGCGGATGGGGCTTCTCGGAACTCCCACCAACGCTGATCCGAACGCCTACGGCGGCAATCGCGTCATGGTCTTAAAGGCCGACTCGGTCTACTTCCAGCAGGTGCAGCAGCAGGTGCGGGGCAAGATCCGCGATGTCTGCCTCAGTTACGCCGATGTCGAAGCCGTCTACAGTGCGGTCGAGAAGAACGGCACTGACGCTGGCTTCACCGACACCATCAAGAAGGCGGTCGGGACGGTTCTCGCCGAGAACCGCTCACCGCTCTTCCTGATCGGTGCCGTTGCGTCCAACGTCAAGCCCGACCCCTCGGTGATAAACGCGATTGCGGCAACACAGGCGGCCGACAAGCTGGTCGAGGCGATGGCCAAGATCGACGCCTTCGTCAAGGAGGACAAGACCGGCACGCGTGCCCAAATCTACAAGCTGCACTTCCTGCAGGAGATGAACAAGGCCAACAAGAGCGGCCAGAATAATCTCCTGATGATGGATATCTCGGGCGGTCAGCAAGTTCTTCCCCTGCCACAGCGCTGAGCTGAAGGGCACGAAAAGGACATGTGAACGAAACGAGGAGCGGCGCCCAGGCGCCGCTCTTTTCCTTTTGTTATCATTTTGTACGTTACTATTGTGTGCATATGGATTTCCAAAAATACTCCGACGCGTTCCTTGCGAAAACCCTGCTTCCCTTCATTCCCCACAGCATCAGTCCCAATCAGGTCAGCTGGGCGCGCATCATCTCACTTCCCTTTATCTACTACCTGCTTTCGACGGAACACTACGGCATCGGACTTGCGCTATTTGCGCTCGCGGCGCTCACGGATGCGCTCGACGGGGCGATGGCGCGCACGCGCGACCAAATCACGGAAACCGGCAAGATACTGGACGCGGTCGCCGACCGCGGACTTATCATCCTCGTCGCCGTTATGCTGATTCCTGCATATTTCGGCTGGTCCCTCCTGATTGCCATCGGTATACTCGAAGCACTCAACGGCATCATGGCCCACCGCTCAAAAAAACGCATCGGTATGAATCCCGGTGCCAACTGGGCGGGCAAGGTGAAGATGTTTGTCCAATGCATTGCGTTTGCCATGATGTTCGTCGCACTCCTCTCCGGCGACCTTGTGTGGAACGCCTACGCGTATCCCCTGCTCGTAGTGAGTCTCTTCTTTGCGCTCATGCAAAGTTTCCTGTATCCAACGACCGCCGCGCAGGCCCGCGTGCAGTGATATCCTACTAAGGAATATGTTCCGGGCATTCGTCAAAGGGCTCCCGCGCAATTTCGTGCGCGCATTCTCGTGGCCGTACACGCCGTGGCATCTGCTTGCGATAGGACTTACGGCGATTTTGGTACTCACCGGTTTTGACTGGTGGTATTTCGAGCATACGCGCGGCGCATTCTGGCTTTCAGTCACCCTTCCGGCGGCCATTATCGGCTGGTACGTCCCGATTATCGGCTCTGTCGGCATGTATGTGTGGGGAGAGGTCCGAAAGAGTGCGGTGGGCATCATCGCCGCGACAGCGGTCGCGCAGGCGGGCATGCTCGGCTATCTGGTTTCCATCTTCTACAAAGTCTTCGCCGGCAGACAACAGCCGGAGTTTTATACATACACCTCGTCGCTTGATGTCAGCAGAGACTTTCAATTCGGTATTCTCCAGCATGGCGTCTTCTGGGGCTGGCCCTCCTCGCATGTGGCGGTCGCGTTTGCCATGGTAACGGCACTCATGATGATGTATCCGGACAACAAATTCATTCGCTACCTCGCGCCGCTTTATGCGCTCTACATCTGGTTTGGCGTCTCGATAAGTATTCATTGGTTCGCTGATGCGCTTGCGGGCGCCATCTTCGGCACACTCGTTGGCGTGGTGGTCGCGCGTTCGTTCAGAGCGCTACGAAAGGACAATGGACACACAGGTTAGCCCGCTATATAGTCATCGTTGGAATACTATGAGTACGACTGAAGTAAAATTGACACAGCAACAACTGGGAGACAACGAAAATGGACACCAAGGCCATTGGACGCGGCGCGCTGACATCAACCGACCTTTTAGCGCTTTTCGCCGGCGAGCGCCGCTATGGCGCCGCCGACCTGACGACGCAAGCGATTTTCCAGCAACCAATCCCGAAAGGGATGCAGCCCATGGTGGACGACCTCCGCATGCAGCTACAGTTGCCGAAACTCGACAGGAATGCCGACCGTAAAGCCATCTACGCGGCGTACGGTCACGACATCACGTTGCTCGACACGTGGCGCACTGGTTTCAAGATGTTCATCAACAGCGCGGTGGGTGCATCGATTATCCGTCCCGCACCAATCAAGGTGGTCGGCAAAGACATCGATGTTTTCAGCTATCTCGAAGCCCACATGCCCGAGATGGCTCGCATGCCGCTTGTCGACTTCACGGCTGAAATCGCGGCGTGGCCGGAGCAAGAACTGCTCACACATCTCAAATCACAAATGGATGTCGCGGTGACGATGCTGTTCAATATCATTTGCCTGTGGCTCGACAGCATGGTCGCACGTGAATTCGTCGGTCTCTTGAAAGTCACCGGCACAGACACGGGCCGGTACCACTACTTCCGCCCGCTTCAAATCGAAAAAGCCCTCGAGAAATCGATTCCCAGGACGGAACGGGTCGGCTACGACGCCACCCAGCCGTTCGGGCGGCGAACGCAGTACGAGACAAGAGCTGACGGGCTCGTCGAGATTACGCATCAACTCGAACGACATGACCACGACATCGTGGACATGCAGATGCACACGCTCGCCGACTATCCGTACCCGATGCCGAGTCGCGTCGTGCGTTTTCTCGAGAGCACCCCCGACTTCATCCGGCGGCATCTCAAGGTCGTCTCCGGCATGATCGTCAAGGAGCAAATGCTCAAGCGGACAACCGACATCGAAACGGTGCAGGCTACCATCATCGAGAGCACGTGGCTGGATTCTCCGGCCATCGTACTGGGTGGGTTGTACGCGCCCATCGGCTGGAATGGCAGGGACATGGCGAAGGAAGTGATGAATTTCTTCTCCGGCCAGAAGGCCTGTCCGCCGCCGCCGAATGGTGTGCAGAAAGTTGCCCTGTGGTTCAAGGGCCACTGGTGGCGGGCCGTTATCCTCTCGCTGATCGCTTCCTTGTTGCTGATTCCATCGGTCTTCTACATGACGATGGGTTATGACGCAGCAGTAAATGCAAGCATGGTCGAAGTTGCGGTTATCTGCGTCTGCGACTTCGTGCGTTGGATTCTGTACTTGCTGAATGAACTCTAAGCAGGTGACATAGGTTGAGTGATAATCATGGCGGGGGCCGCAAGCCCCCGCCGTTTTTTATATTTTGCAAACTGAGATACGCAAAAGCCGTCAGCCATGGGCTGACGGCTTTTAAACGTTTGTTTACTTAAGATGTGCCGAGACGAGCTTCGTCATCTCGAACATCGTTACCTCGGCTTTGCCGCCGAAGAGGACTTTGAGCTTATCGTCCGCCAAGATATTGCGCTTGTTCGCAGGATTCTGGAGGTTGTTCTTCTTGATGTAGACCCAAATCTGCTTCACGACCTCGCCGCGGGACATCGGGCCCTTGCCGATGACGGCTTCGAGCTCGGGCGAGAGATTCATCGGCTTCAAGAGCGCCGGATTTGCTGTTCTAACCATATAAATAGTGATTATTCTTAACGAATTCTAATGTTTGTTTCGACAGGGACATTGTACCCCAGCTAAGCCCCGCAAGCACGGTTGTCCCCATAGCAGAAAAAGACCCCTTTTTATTGACAAAACCGGCAGACTTGATGTAGTTTGCGGATGGGTACGTTGAAATCACCGCCACCATGGGAGTATAAGGCAATGCTGGCGAGAAAAGACACTCACCCGAAGCGTCCGACCATTATCGACCGCCTGCTCGCCCGTTGGGTCCGCAAGCGGCTGGCAACAGTCGATATCGCCTTCAACGGCGAAGGCTCGTGCGTCATGCGCGTCCCCGATATCACCGTTTTGCGTAGGGTCGTCACGGGTGATTCGCTTGATTTGCTCGAAGGCTACCAGCGCGGCGATTGGGACTGCGACGATTTGGTCGAATTCTGTGCGCGCATCCGGCGGATGCGGCCCACACCATTCATGGTCCTGGCGGCCACGCCCACGTACCTCAAGAACAAACTCGTGAATCTGCAGACCAGGGTCCGTGCCAAAAGAGCAATCAGCCGGCACTACGATATGGGCAACGACTTCTACAAGCGCATGTTGGACCCCGAGTATCTGCAATACTCTTGCGCGTATTTCGAGCGGGGCGCCACCACGCTCGCGGAAGCTCAGCTCGCGAAGCTGCGGCTCCTATGCCGGAAATTGCAGTTGAAGCGCGGTATGCGCGTTCTCGACATCGGCTGTGGATGGGGCGGTCTCGCCAAATTCATGGCGAAAGAGTATGGCGTCACCGTCGTCGGCATCACGCTCTCGGAGGAACAGGCCGTCGAAGCACGCGAAAGATGCAAGGGTCTTGCGGTCGAAATTCATGTGATGGACTACCGCGACGCACCGAATGAGCTCGGCCAGTTCGACCGCATTGTTTCGGTCGGGATGTTCGAGCATGTGGGCGAGAAGAATCACCGGTCGTTTTTCCGGGCGGCCTATGCGTGCCTGAAAGACGGGGGGCTATTCGTGCTCCACACCATCGTGGGCACGGGCAGACCCGACCGGTGGATTCAGAAGTACATCTTCCCGGACGGCGTCCTTCCCAAATATTCCCAATTGAGGACGGCATTCAAAGGCTTCTTCTTCGACTGGGACGTCCACGAGTTTGGTCAGAGCTATGCGAAAACCCTGCTATGCTGGCGCGACAACTTCAAGGCAGCATGGCAAGAGATCAAAAATGATCCGCCGTTCATTCCGTACGGGCCGTCGCGCGGCACCTCGGAATATGCGGAATGGTTCTTTCGCACGTGGGTGTGTTACTCGTCCGCGTGCTCCGGCTCGTTCAAGGGCGGACACATCCGGCTCAAACAGCTCGTGCTTGCGAAGCGCCCCAGGCCCCAACGCTACGAGCCGGTTCGTTAATCGACGCATAACCCCCAAGGGTCGCATCTGCGGCATCTTGGGGGCCTTTTCTTTTGGGCTCAAAAGCAGCGCCGCCCCTACGGGGCGGCGCTTTTCGCACGTTCGTCTCAAAAAATTACATTCCGCCCGAGGCGCACTCCCTGCAGCTTTTCTTGTGGTTGACGAGCTCGTAGACCGCCGAAGCGCCGACAAGCACGTACACGATGGCCTCGACCACCGGCCATGAGCCGAGAATCATACTGACCACGTTCCAGTTACCCCCCAAGAGACCGCCCAATCCGACGAGGCCCCAGTTGAGGGCACCGACGATGATGAGTATCCACGCGATTGTGTGTAGTTTCATAGAATAGTTTGATGTGGGAGAACATTGGCTGATAAGTTCGACCCCATACTTCCGTGCAAAGAAGTATGAACCCCCCTCATGAAAAACGCCAATGAGATATCCACTTTTGCCATTTTGCCCCGATTGTGGCAGAAAAAGGAAAGAGCGCAGCACCCGCAGGCACCGCGCTCTCATTTAGGGCCATTTCTCGCCGTGAGCGGCCATCATTTTCGGAAGCGTTTCCACATAGCGCACTTGGCTAAGCGGTTGCGCCGTCATGATGAGCGTCCGTGCGCGAAACAGGTAACGATTGCCTACATGGCGCATGCAGTCGCGACAGCCTCCGCACGGGTCAAGCGTTTTTCGTAAGTTCCCGCTTCTCCCGTCCGGCTGGTTCTCGCCCAATACACCGATACCACCGATGCACGAGCAGCGAACCTCTTTGGCGGCCCTGATGATGCGCATTTCGGCGCAATATTTGTCCGCCTTTTTGGACGGCTTGGTGTTGGAGGCCGCAAAGACCCACCATTCGTAGGGTGTGGAGTATCTACGGCCAAGCACAACACCGATGCCAACGCCGCCGACGTAGAATCGGCGATAGTTGATAAGCGGTTGGCCGCGCTCTTTCCGTGCGTCATCTTCCTCAATCGCAAGATGGCGCATTCGCTGTGCAGCTGCCAACACGGCATCTTGCACATCCACCTCGCGGAGAGCCCGGAGCGCGTCCTCGGGACGAGGGCGCGCCGTCAGTTTGAACAACGCGTCCAATACCGGGGCTTCCACCAGTCCTTGAGCAACGATCATCTGACCCTCACTGGCCTTTGTTGAAACTCGATATACGATATCACGTATAGCGCCGAGTGTCAACTAGCATCCTACAGGGGCAAACCGCGCTCTATCCGCTTCACCTTCTCGGCCTCGTAGATGCGCTCACGCAGGGCGGTCGTGGAAAAGTTGTGCCCGCGTGAGTTGTAGTACATCTCTATCGGCAGGTCGTGGCCGGTAAACTCCTTCCCCTTCCAATCCGCCCCGATGATGCGGACGTCGGGCTTGAGCTTCACGAGCAAGTCGTAGAGTTCCTGCTCGCTGTTGTAGACGTGGATTTCGTCTATGTATTTGACGCTTTCAAGAATCACTTTGCGCTCCTCGAGCGTCATGACGGGCTTGTTCTTTTTCTTGCCGCGGTAGTCGGCGGGCGTCGCCGACGGGTCTTCCTGCAGACCGACGATGAGGTAATCGCACACGGTCCTCGCCTCCTTGAAAACGAGCATGTGGCCGGCGTGACAGAGGTCGAAGGCGCCAAAGGTAATGCCGACCCTCTTTCCGTCAATCATGCGCACCAGAATAGCACAATTTCAAAGCGCAACTCTTGGTTGACACCACTGAGCGCAAGTTCTATCCTCCCGACAGTCATAGGGGGACCTCATGCGTATGTTCAAACCCTGCGTGGCGGCCCTCTCCGGTCTGCCGTTGCACGGCAAGAGCGAAGTGGCCACCTACATGGCGAAGCATTCAAATTTCGCCAAACGTGATGTTGATGATTTTAGACGCTCGTATTTCGCCGCACAGAGCGGCGTTGTCCTGCCCGAGGTTGAAGAAATCGACATCATGGTCCGTTCCTTCAGGTTCATGATGGACTCTGTCGGCAAGCTGATACGCATGTCACAGTCTGTCGTGTTGCCGTCGACCTTCTCGCGACGAGTATTCAAAGACACCTTGCTGGAATTTGTCAGCGTACATCCGGAGGTGTCGGTCCGCGTCTTTCGCTTTGACGTCAGTTCGTTGAACATCGTGGAAGCACGTCTTAAGAAGCGGCTCGAGGACGGGACCAACTCCAACGTGAGGTCTATGGAGAGGTATCACTATTCGAAGACAATAGTGGAACCGTGGCCCGAAGGCGTTTCCGTGATTCCTGTCAATGCGGAAGGGCCCATCGAGCTTGTGGCGAATTCGATATTTGCCCATTTCCGAGACTTGGAGATCTAAGTTCAAACATGTCGAGGGCCGGCGCCTAGCCGGCCCTCTCGCTTTTTATATCCCCGAGCAATTCACGCCCATACGTAGGCCGCTATTACGCGGCCAACCCGATAAAGGCGATGCCGAGCGCGTTCATCACATAGGATATTCCTACCAACGTCCGCGGCTTCATGCGTGTCATTCCCATCAGCCCTATACCAAGCTCGTCCGGAAGCGGCGAAGCGATGATGAGCGCCCCTACGAACGGGAGCACCCAACGGAACATGCGCCGGTGGAATATTGCAAAGAATCTACGATACCTCGGCAGGCCCGTGAGATGTTCCACATCCTCCCGCATTGAGTGCCTCACGAGCCCGAAAAGTATCAGATCACCCAGTACGGCCCCGAGCGCCCCCACGCCTGCCATTACAAACGGGTCGACGACGGGCGCGAGAGAAACGAACATCGCTATGGAGAGAGGTGTCGTGAATATCGAAGTAAACAAAAGACCCGCGATGAGTATCCCCACGAGTTCGGATTCGACACTTACCTGAAAGAAATCGTGGAAGAAGCCCGACCGGCTAAGCGCGAGCGCCACCAGTATGCTCACGAGAACGACGACAACGTCTCTTTTGAGATGCCATGCCCACTTCGTCCCGCTGTTCATTACAATATTCTACCCTACCCACGCAAAAGTATGTTGCTAGACAGCGACGGTAACATAGAACTTGTTGATGGCTTTCTCAAATCTGATTTTGAACAGCGGGAAAAATGTTGCCTGTCCCAACAAACCGTCCATTGGGAGATTCTTCCCAAAGAAGACTGGCGCTTCATATGTAATATTAAAGTCTGGAATCACAATCTTAACGTTCGTGTAGAAACCCTCGAGCGAGCCAATGCCACCAAGAGTTCCCGGTCTGCAGCGAGACCCATCGATTCCTAATGTATCCGCGATATCGGCGTGGAACACGGTACCGTCAGTACCAGAGTCAATCATTGCAAGTATGGGAACCTTCTCGCCGCCCCCGATAGTCCACACCTCGATACCAATCAATGGACGATGGACCCAGCTCATGCCGGGTCCAGCTTGTATTTTATAGTCGTATTCTTTCCACTTCGTTCGCTTCATGTAAAGCTATATTCCGCATCGGAACGTAGCACTCTCATGTACACATAATCATTCTTGTGTTCACCCAAACGGTCCCTTAACACTTTTAGAGTGTCAGCAAAGTCAACGAGCTTGTCGTGGTTTTTTGTCAAAGCGACCCACTTTTCCTCGTGTTCTTTACCAATCACTTTTGTGAGGTTGGCATTTACCTTCATAGCTAAATAATACCATATTACGTGCTACGCAAGCGCTGCACGCAATATTGGAAGATTTGGGTCTGACCTCAATTCCTGCGGCTCGCCCCACGCGGTGCCCGAGTAGAGCGGATAGAGGTCGGCATTCAGCGTCGCCGCCGCTGGCGCGGCGGCTCCGCCACCCTCCTGCCCCGCGTACCAATACCACCCACCGAGAGCAATCACGAGCACGACAACGATGTATGCCAATGTTTTGTTCATATACTCAAAATGCTACCACGCGCAAAATGCGTCAAATACGAAGAACTTTCCACGCAAAATCCTTCAAAACAACGAGTTCAAGGTTTTTGTCAAGCTTTTGAAGCTCTGCTACCGATTGCACACTTGGTGGTAGTTCGGCACTTTCAGAATGGCAAATGAGGCGAAGCGGTAATATGCCGAGTCCCTCTCGCGCCTCTGATGTGGAATGCGCAGCACAAAATGTCGAGAGCATGTACGCTCCCGCGGACGAACCGGCGACTGTCTTCCCTTCCAGCAGTGATTTCAAATTCGGATAGGAGCGAAATGCCGTGAGAAGTTTTTCGGTACTACCGCCGCGAAAATACACCGCGTCGGACTGCGCAAGCTGCGCGACAAAATCTTCTTTCGTCGCAACGAGAAAGTTAAACTTCTTGCCGTGTGACTGCTCTCTAAGATTCGCACTATCCTGTTCGACTCTTCCTGAGTTGTCGTCGTCCTGCGAGGCGAAGTAGCACAGCAGGACCGTGCCACCATCCGGCACATCACGCCCGATTTCCTCATAAAATGTCCGATTCCACTCATTCTTCGGACTCGTAAACCCGCCATGCAGTACGTACTTGGTCATACGCTATTCTACCTTGACCCTCAAAAATGACTCTTCGCCTCTTTGAGCAATGCAATATCCCGAGGAACGATGTAGCCGCTTCCCTCAAAATCCGTCGCCTCGCATTCCACCAGGGCTCGCATCGCATCTTCGTATGAAAACCATACGAGCTCGAAGCCGTCCGTCACCTCGTCCCCGGTGAAATTCGGATTCCCCTTCTGTCCTTTCACTTTTGCAAAGTAGCAATAAGAAATTTGTTTGAGCGTAAATATTTTCCTGTACTCGATTATCGAGCCGACTTCCCCGAGAACATCCACCTCACAGCCGATTTCCTCCATGCATTCGCGCTGCAAGGCGACCGCTTGGTCCTCCCCCGCATCAAGCCCGCCGCCGGGGAGTTTGTAGTAGTTCTTTTTGGTCACATGCAAGAGCGCAATTTTCCCCTCATCATCAACGACTATCGCTCTCGCGGCCTCGCGAATAGGATACGTCGCCGCCTCCGCTTCCGAGACATTTTCCGGGTTGAGCAATAGAATCTGTTTCATAACCCACAAATGCTACCACGCCTCTTACCCCCCCCCTCTCTCTTTTTTCCTGTTCTTCTCCTCCGCTCTATTGCAGTCTTTTGCAAAACACTAGTATAGATTCGGCGCGCGACGTGAGCTTATGACGAACGGCACTCCCCTCGTTGCGCTTCAGGACGAGCCCTGCTATCGCTAGCTTGCGTAGATGGTCGGAAGCATTCTCGTATCCGATTTTGAGACGACCGGACACTTCTTCGACAGACAACTCAGGCTCACGACTCAACAGATCCATGATTTCGATACGCCGGTGATTCGCGAACCCTTTGATAAGCCGCTCGAGTTTCCGGTATGAAATTACCGCCGCCATATCACAATTGTACTCCATGCTAGTGTTTTGCAAAACACTAGCATAAGGGCAATGTGTGTATTCACTTTCTGTATGCGCATCCTCTTGCTACAATCCACGGATGAAAACGGTTTACGGTGAGCAACGTCGAACGGCGCTGTTGGCCTCCTATACCAAAGACGAGACGCTGCTGCGGCTTTGGAAATGCTCGTGAGTGGGTTTGCCGCTAGCGGCCGCCGAGGAGGCTCTGGAAAATGGTGATGACGTTGGCGACGAACTGACTGCCCATGCTCACGGATTCATCTGAAGTGGCGGGCACGGGTTCTGTCGCCGAAGGCACATACTGTGCCGGCGCGTAGACACCTTCGGGCGGCGGCATCACGCCCTCTCGCGAATACTGGTAATCTCCGGGAGGCGGCATGGAGCCGTCGGGCGGACGGTTGTAGGCCTCGGGCGGAGGAAATGCGCCTTCGGGCCGGAAGTCAGGCGGGAGTTTGCTCATATCGAACTCGCCCGAACGCATTTGTGCTTCTATCTCCGCGCGCATTTTCGCTTCCATCTCCCTGCGCCGCGAGTCGAATTCTTCTCCGTATCGCGCACGCATCTCTGCTTCGATACTTTCGCGGTCTCCTCCCTCGCGCGGACCAAACCGCATGTTCTCGGGCGGGCGGCTCCGCTCACCTTCGCGCGGCGCCTCCCCGCTCTGCGGCCGCTCCCACTGCCCTTTGTCGTCGAGGAATCCTTCACCCATCTGCTCTATCATGCATTCGCGAATTTCCCGGTCGCGCGCTCCCGGGTTCAACTCGCCCTTTTGCATCTTGTCTTCGAAATCCTCGCCAAACACTTTGCGCATGCAATCGGTCGCCGCCGAGCCGGGGCCAAACGGCCCGCCCCGTGACCCGTCGCCCATCACCTCTCTGAAGCATGCGGGCAATATTTCGCCGAGCTTCTGGTCGACAAATCCGCCGCCGTCGCGTATCGCTTTCAGCCGTTCGCCTCCGATACGGGCTTCGATACACTCGAGCACTTTCGGCGGCGCCTTTTCGAGCGCCTGCTTCGCCTTCTCACGGCCTTCTTCCATCCGCTGTTTGTCTTCTTCGGACATCAGGTCATGCTCTAGCGCAAAGGCGATGCACGCCTCGCGGTGCGATTCATCTTCGCAATACGCTTGACATGCTCTGCCCTTGCACCCGCCCGGGCCCTTGCCGCCCGTTTTTTTGAACATCGCGGCATCCTTTTCCGACATGAAGCCCGCTTTGGTGGCAAAGGCGACGCATTCTTCGGCGTGCGCGCCGTCTTCACAGTACGCGCGGCACTCCTTCTCCCCGCGGCACCCGCCGGGCATCGTGCCGCCCTTGTCGAGGTACGCGGCCACCTTCTCCGCTTCCTGTAATTCTTCGGCGTTCATCATGCCGGACTTCTTGGCAAAATCGAGACACTGGCGCATGTTGCCGGGCTTCTCGCAGAACGACTCGCACGAGTCTTTGGAGGTACAGCCGCCCGGGCCTTTGCCGCCGAGCCGCTCAAACTCGCGCGCCTGCCGCGCCTCCTCGGCGCTCATGAGCCCGTGGCTCTCGGCGAAGGCGACGCACTTTTTGATATTCGCGAGATTGTCGCAGTATGCATGGCACTCGCTTTTGCTCGCGCAGTTGCCGAGCTCGGCTACGGGGAATGTGATGGTGGATTCTTGCGCGCTCGCGAGCGCCGCTGAGAGGACGAAGAGCGCGCCGAGCACCACCGCGCCAAGGGTACGTACCGCCGTGAGCCTTGCTTCGTGCGTCATACTATTCAAACGGATTTTTGTATCCAGTAAACGGATTTGTTTCGGGTAGCTTGTCCGCAGGGGTCTGCGCAGCTTCCCCGACTTCGGCCGAGACGTCAACCGTGATGTCGGTGGTGGTAGCGGCGGGTACGGGTGTGGGAGCACTTTGCTGTTGTGGCGTATAAAAAAAATACACTGCCGCAATAATAACGAGCACAAGCGCTCCGCCTATCGCAATCGGCAGATTGTGGCCTCGTGCGAAATCCATGCAAAGTATTGTACCATCTGCCACCTCCCCCTTGCGCGTTATCCACTGCCCCTTCTACCGCAGTTTTCATTGCTACGTTTTGCAAAACGTTTGAACATCACCGCCATGCAAAATACGGTCTTGGGGAACCCCGTATTTTTGCTACAATCCGCGGATGAAAACGGTTTACGGTGAGCAACGTCGAACGGCGCTGTTGGCCTCCTATACCAAAGACGAACCGCTGGTGCGGCTGGGGAAAATGCTTGCGGGGGCGGGATGGGCCCTTTTGGGGTCGGCGGGGACGGCCAAATACTTGAATGACAATGGGATAGAGTGCCGCGATGTGGCGGAAATCGTCGGGGCGCCGATTTTGGGGCATCGCGTCGTGACGCTTAGCCGCGAGATTCATGCGGGCCTCCTTTCGCGCGACGAGGATGCGGCCGAGCTCGAGAAACTTGGCGTGCCACGGATTGATTTGGTGTACGTGACGTTGTATCCGCTAGAGAAAACAATCGCAGACCCTTCATCGAATCCTCAGGATGTTATTGATAAAACTGATATTGGCGGTCCGACGCTCCTGCGAGCGGCTGCGAAAGGACGGCGATTAACCCTCTCAAACCCCGCGCAAATTGATGCGCTCGAAATATTCATCAAGGGAGGTTCGCCGGAGAGCGCCCGAGAAGAACTCGTTGTTCGCCTCGCAGCAGCCGCAGAGCGTCGTGTCGCCGACTACGTTTCCATATCGGCGGATTATTGGGAGAAACATGCCCGGCGTTGACGGGTACTCGCAAAAGTGATTCAGTTCAGCAGGACAAAGGGGGAACAATAATGCAAGAACCGCAAAAACGAAGTTGCGACGGCTGTACGGAGTGCTGTTTTGCCTCAACCGTCGTGGCACTGTCCAAGCCCGTCTTCACGCAGTGCAAACACTGCACGAGCGGCGAGCGGTGCGATATTTACAGCACGAAGCCGCTGGAGTGCACGGAGTACACGTGCGGATGGCTCGACGGCGAAGGTACTGAGGCCGATAAACCCAACCGCATCCATCTAGTGCACAATCAGATGTTCGATTTGATGCTCGGAATGCCATGGCTGCTTATTGAGAGCCAGGCGGGGGCACTCGCTACGGAGCCTGCCCGACGCATCATCGAAAGCAAACTTCGGCAGCACGACTGCGTTATCACAGTATCCCGCATTCTGACGTTCGCGCTCTATATCCCGCAGGGCCGCTCAGTGCCCGACGACCACCTCGCGCAACTGCGCCAGAGGTCGTGGACCATTCACGATGAGAACGCCGCAATGGTCGCTGCCGAATAATGCTCGATAGCGCTCGCCGACACCGTCGGCGAGCGCTATTCTTTTGCGGTAGAATGCCTGCATGGCGTCGCTCAAAAAGACAATGTTCCGTGAGTACGATATCCGCGGGCGCGAATCCGCAGATGAGCTTAATGAGGATTCTATCTACCACATCGCCCGCGGTTTCGCGGCGATTCTCCGCAAAAAGAACGTCGCGCGCGCGATAGTCGGCCACGATGCCCGCGCGACATCCGAGGCATTTCATGCAAGCGCTATCAAGGCGCTACGCGAATCGGGTATAGATGTGCTGGACATCGGGACGGTGACAACGCCGATGTCGTACTGGGCGCAGTTCCATTTCAATGTAGAGGGGCTTGTGATGATTACCGCAAGCCACAATCCGGCGGGCTGGAACGGCCTCAAGCTCGGCACCGGTCTCTCGAAGACCCTGCTCCCTCAAGACGTGCAGGGCCTGTATTCGATAATCGAAAAGGAGGAATACGTCGCGGGCGACGGGAAATATCAGAAAGAAGATATCGTCGAGCTGTACATGAGCGACTTGCTCTCGCGCGTGAAAATCGGCAAGAAATTCAAACTACTGGTCAACACGGGCAACGGCACTGCGGGGCTTTTTGCGCCCGCGCTACTGCGCAAAGCGGGATGCGAGATAGTCGAACGCTATACCGAAGTGGACGCCACCTATCCGCACTACACCGCCAATCCAGACGGCACCGAAATGATGCAAGACACGGGCGAGCAAACGAAATCCAACGGTTGTGACATCGGATTCGCCTTCGACGGCGACGGCGACCGCATGGGGCTCACCGACGAGACGGGCGCGACCATCTGGCCCGACCGCTACCTGATTCTCCTCTCGCGCCTCGTGCTCGCAAAACAGCCGGGCTCGAAAATCGTGTTCGACGTCAAAGTGTCCGAGGCGCTGCCCGAAGACATCGCGGCGCATGGCGGCGTACCAATCATGTGCAGGACGGGCCATTCATACATCAAAACGAAGCTGGCCCAAGAACAAGCGGCGCTCGCCGGTGAGATGAGCGGTCACATTTTTTTTGCACAAGATTTTTACGGCTTCGACGATGCTTTCTTCGCGGCGCTCAAAATGCTGGAATATCTCTCGGCACAGAATGAACCGCTTTCCAAAATCGTCGCGGGTACGCCGTACTACGTATCCACGCCGACCATTCAGGCCAAAAGCACCGATGAGGAAAAATATGCCATCGTCGAGAAGCTCACCGCTGATTTCAAGGCCGAGGGCAACCGCGTCGTGGATATCAACGGTGCCCGCGTCTATTTTGAGGACGGGTGGGGGCTGGTGCGCGCCTCGTCGAATACGCCGACGCTCGTACTGCGATTTGAATCCAAGACACAGGCGGGTCTGGAGAAGATACAGACGCTTTTCCGCGAGAAGCTCGCCGCGTATGGAATCACGGAGTGGGATTCATCCGGCCATTAAGCCATTGTGTTACACTGTGCCGTCATATGGCGAGCGCACTCTCAATCAAAGACCTCAAAAAGACGTACGGCAACGGCGTCACGGCGCTCGGCAGCGTCTCGCTCGAAATCCCCGAAGGCGACTTTTTCGCGCTCCTCGGCCCCAACGGCGCGGGTAAAACGACGATAATCGGCATTTCCACAGGATTGGTCAACAAGACGAGCGGCACGGTCGAAGTCTTCGGTCACGATATAGACAAAGAGCCGGAAGTGGCGAAGACATTCATCGGACTTGTCGGGCAGGAAATCAATTTCAATCCGTTCGAGAAGCCCATTGATATTGTCACCAATCAGGCCGGCTACTACGGCATTCCCCGCCATGTGGCAATCCCGCGTGCAGAGGAACTTTTGAACGACCTCGGATTGGGCGACAAGATGCACGGCACTGCGATGCAGCTCTCCGGCGGCATGAAGCGCCGCCTTATGATTGCCCGCGCACTCGTACATCGCCCGAAGTTCCTCATTCTCGACGAGCCGACCGCCGGTGTGGACGTGGAGCTGCGCCGGAGCATGTGGGACTACCTCACCAAGCTAAGCAAGGGCGGGCTCACCGTGCTCCTGACCACGCACTACCTCGAAGAAGCCGAACAGCTCGCCAAGCATGTCGCCATCATCAACAAAGGGCAAATTGTGGCCAACGGAAGTATGAATGAAATCCTCGCCATGCACGACGACAAGGGTCAGGCCGCAGGCAGCTATCGCGGCAGCAAACTCGAGGAAGTCTTCTTGGACCTCACCAAAGAAAAATAATATGCCTGCCTACGCACAATGGACCGCGTTTTATACGATGCTCCGCAAGGACATGGTCCGCATTTTCCGCATCTGGGTGCAGACATTCATCCCGAGCGTTATCACTTCCGCACTCTACTTCCTGATTTTCGGCACAGTGCTCGGTTCGCGCATCGGGCAAATGCAAGGGGTGGACTATATGTCGTTCGTCGTGCCGGGGCTTGTGATGCTCGCCATCGTCACCAATGCCTACGCCAACAGCTCGTTCACCTTCTTCCAGTCTAAATTCTTCGCCCGCTCAATCGACGAAATGCTCGTCTCCCCCATGCCGCCGTGGCTCATTATTGCGGGCTTCGTCGCGGGCGGCGTTATCCGCGGCGTGCTTGTCGGAGCGCTCGTGCTCATGATTTCGGTCTTCTTCACCGGACTGCACCTCTCGATATTCAACCTCGCCATCATTCTCGTATTCGCGATACTCACCGCAATCGTCTTTGCGCTCGCGGGACTGGTCAACGGCGTCTACGCAAAATCCATAGACGCCATCAACATCGTGCCGACGTTCGTACTCACCCCGCTTGTCTACCTCGGCGGCGTCTTCTATTCAATTCACTCCCTGCCTGTCGCGGCGCAGTACGTGACTTACGTGAACCCCATCTTCTACCTCATCAACGGCTTCCGCTACGGCTTCCTCGGCATTGCCGATATAGCGCTGTGGATTTCGTTCGCCGTCCTCGCGGTAATGATAGCCGCGCTCATCGCCATAAACATGTACCTCATCCGCAAAGGACTCGGGTTGAAGCAGTGATAGTATCTGTATATGGCTAAGGACTTTTCGAGCAGGTTTTCCCGCGAGCCGGTCACGGAAATACGCGGTACAACCCGTGCCGCTCGATACTTCATTTCACAGGTACGCGAATGGACAGACCGGGTCGGTGTCAACAAGACAACAGTGTCCGATGCGGAAAAAGAATACAAAGGGAAAGAAATTCCTGAACTTGAGGGATTGGTTCTTTCACGTCCGGAAAATTGGCAAAATATACCTGAGAGGTGGCTTGCTCTTGCGAACGTGCTTGAAAAAAAATACGAAGCGCGCAACAACAAGAAGAAGCTACAGTGAGCGGGCTATTTTGTCGGCAAGGCCGATGTAGGTCTCGGGACGGAGCGCTTTGAGGCGCTTTTTTGTTTTGTCGCTGATGTCGAGTCCGTTGATGAACTTTGCAAAATCACCGAGCGACACTTCCCGCCCGCGTGTGAGCTCTTTGAGCTTTTCGTATGGGACGGGTACTCCTTCGCGGCGCAGGGCCGTTTGTATCGCCTCCGCAAGCACTTCGGGATGTGCGCGAAGTGCATCAAGCATCGCCCTCTTGTTCACACTCACCTTCCCCATGCCGCGCACGAGCGATTTGTATGCAATGACCGAGTGCGCGAATGCTGAACCAAACGTGCGCTTGACCGTTGAATCCGACAAGTCGCGCTGGAGGCGCGAAACGGGCAGCTTGCGCGAGAAGTGCTCGAAGAGCGCATTGGCCACGCCAAGATTGCCTTCCGCATTCTCAAAATCTATCGGATTCACCTTGTGCGGCATGGTAGACGAGCCCACCTCGCCGGCCTTGGGCTTTTGCACGACCCACCCGTCGGAAATGTAGCGCCATATGTCCTGCGAGAAATCGAGGAGTATCGTATTGATACGGCGCATGTTGTCGAACAACTCCGCATACGTATCGTGCGGCTCTACCTGCGTCGTCACCTTATTTAGAACAATTTTGATGAGATACTTTTTTCCGGATGTTCCCGTGTTGAGACCGTCGATGAATCGCTTCGCGAAGCGTAGCCAGTCCACCTCCGGCGAAGCCGCAACATGCGCATTGTAATTCCCTGTCGCGCCTCCCCATTTCACGAGAATTGAGCCCGTCGCGAGTGTGTCCACCTGTCTGCGCAGTCGCTCGAGGAACACGCGCATTTCTTTGCCGAATGTCGTCGGGCTGGCGCTTTGTCCGTGCGTACGTGCGAGCATCGGAGTTTTTGCATGGGCCTTCACTTCGGCCATAAGCGCTCTCTCGACGTCTTGCAATGCGGGCAAAATGACCCCTTCGATAGCAGAGCGGAGCGCAAATCCGTGCGCGACGCTGTTCACGTCTTCCGACGTGAGCGCGAAGTGCGCCCACTCGGCGACATCGGCGAGCGAGGTTTTCTCGAGCTTCTGCTTAATGAAATATTCTATCGCTTTTACGTCGTGATTGGTTTCTTTCTCTATCGCCTTGATGGCGCGAGCGTCTTCGAGTGATATGTTCAGCAACTTTCGAAGCAGGCGAATCTCGTTGTCACTGAATCGTCGAACGCCAGTCTTGGGTGTCTTGGAGAGCGCAATCAGGTATTCGCACTCAACGACCAAACGCTTATGCATCAGCGCATACTCGCTGAAATACAGCGCGAGCGCCTCACTGGCACCCCGGTATCGTCCGTCTATGGAGCTGACCGCGGTCAACGCCTCAAGAGGCATACCCGCTGAGATTGCGCTCGATGCGCGGGAGGATTGGCTCTTCGCCCGCCTTGAAGCTCGACCCCGTGAGCTGTTCATACATGCGAATATACCTACGCGAGAGCTCTTCCACAAGCTCGCTCGGCGCCTCGGGCAAAACCGCATCTTTGTACGGGTCGCAGTTCTCCTTGAACCACAAACGCAGAAATTCCTTGTCGAAACTCTTGGGCTCTTCGCCCGCGGTCATGCGCTCCTCGTAGCCCTCTATTTGCCAGTAGCGTGACGAGTCGGGCGTGTGAATTTCGTCTATCAAAAAAAGTTTACCATTGTCGTCGGTCCCGAATTCGTACTTGGTATCCACCAAAATGAGACCTTTTTTTGCTGCGACTTCCTGCCCGCACAAGAAGAGCTTCGTCGCCGTTTCCCGCACCTCATCCAAAAGCTCTTTCGTGATGAGCCCCTCGGCAATCATTTGTTCCGGCGTGATGGCGCGGTCGTGCGCATCCTCTTTGGTCGTCGGGTCGAATATAGGCTTGGGGAGTTTCGTATTTTTCTTCATCCCGTCGGGCAGTGTGATGCCGCCAAAATCGCGCGCGCCTTTCTGATAGCGCGTCCAGATAGATGTGTCGGTGACACCTGTAAGGTATCCGCGCATCACGGCCTCCACCGGCACCATGTTGTATTTCTTTGCGACCGTCACATTCTCGTCCGGCACCGCAAGCACCTGATTGGGAATGATGTCTTTGGTCTGCTCAAACCACCACGCGCTGATTTGGTTCAGCACCTGCCCCTTGCTGGGGATATGCGCGATAATGCGGTCAAACGACGAGTGTCTGTCGGTTGTCACCAAAATAAGTTTGTCGCCCAAATCATAAATATCCCGCACCTTGCCGGTCTTCTTCATGCCCAGATTCTTGAAATTTGTTTCCTTGAGTACTTCGGTCATATATGACATTCTCACATTCTTAAGAATATTGGAGTGTTATTCTCCGGGCGGAGGGAGGACGATATTCTCGGGCTCGAATATCACCTGCCGCTCGCCTTCTTCGACGACCCCGACTTGCAGTAATTCATATCCTGCTTTCTTCCCAAGCGCGAGTACTCTTTGGACTTCGCTCTGTGGAACCAATACATAGTACCCCATCCCCCAGTTGAACGACTTGAGACAATCCACAAGCGACACGCCGATGCTCTGCATGAACTGCATCAGCGGCGGTACTTCGCCCCAACCGTGGATGCGGTAGGTCGCCGGTCGACTGTCAAACGCTATTTTTGCGACTCCACTCCCTGTGCCCGGCAGAAGTGCGTGAATATCCACATCAGCATCGAGTAGCGCCTCAATGAGCGCGACATACGAGCGCGTCGGGATAAGCGTTTCCTCGCCGAGCGTGTTGCCGTTGGACAGCTTGGTAAGAAACTTCTCCGGCAACTCCAGCGCTTTTTTGATGACGAGCGAGATGCCGTTGGCGTGGATGCCGGAGGACGTAACACCGATAATGGCGTCGCCCGGTTGCAGCTTGGTACCTGTGACGAGCCTGCTCGCCGGCGCGATGATGGCCGTGACACAGCCGGAGAGCGACGGAGCGCTTTTCACCGGTGGCTCTGCTTTGACCAGATACTTGAGCGCCGGCGACTCTCCGGCCGGAAGCGCCATGCCCGCCTCTTTGCAGACCTTGAGAAAACCGCTCGCGAGGTCGTTGGCACGCTTCTCATCGGCAAACCACTCGGAATCGCCTGCGGCGACTTCGTCGGTGTACACGACCGGCATCGCGCCCTGCGCGATGACATCGTTGACGGCCATGAGCGCAGCATCAACGCCGATGCCTTCGTAATACGTCTTCCCTGTGCCGGCGTTCTGGTACATCCACTCCGCAATCCAGTTTTTGTTGCCCAAGCCCTCTTGCGTGTTGCACCACAAATGTTTTTCTTTGCCGCGATACTCAAAAACCCCGCCGTGCGAATGCAGGACGTCGCTGTTGATATACACATCGCGCTTGTTGGGGAACGTGAGCGTTTTCTTGCCCGCCGCAATCATCGCGTGCTTGAAGGGCTCGATTTTTGTGTAATCCACGCCGGCCTTCGCATACGCGCTTGCTGATTTCATACTATAAATTCGCCCTTTCGCCTTGCAAAAGCTGCGACAAATTCCGTGTTGCGGGACGAAGGTTGGATGACTTCAAATTCTTCCGGAGTCACCCACCGGTAGTCATCGTGCTCATAGCTTAACTTCACGTCCGCTGTTTCCGCCTTCACCGCATAACAAATCGCCGTCCAAAACTCCTGTTTATCATTAAATCTGGCAATCGCATCCAACAAGTCAACTTTTTCCCCCTCCAAGCCCGTCTCTTCCCTTGTCTCCCTTCTAACCCCGTCTATCAAAGACTCGCCGTATTCTAACTCTCCTCCCGGTATGTCCCACTGAAGCGGCCTTGTGGGCGCCGTCTTACTGCGTCGTATTGCCAATATTGTTCCGTCCTCACGATACACGACGGCTTTGACGGATACCCGATAATCGCCCGTATCGCCCATACTATTTCTTCTTCTCCTCCAAATACTTCTTGTAGCCTTTTTCCTGCAGTTTCTTGTCCTTGCCAAGCACGTCTTGCGCCTGCTTCTCCTTAAACATTCTCACATTCTTAAGAATATCAGAGTGTTCTGTTCCCATGATTTGCGCGGCGAGGACGCCCGCGTTCTTTCCGGCATTGAGGCCGACGGTCGCGACAGGCACGCCAGGCGGCATTTGGACAATAGAGAGCAGTGCGTCGAGCCCGCCGAGTGCGCTCTGCGCCGAGGTGAGCGGTATGCCGATGACGGGACGTGAGGTGTGCGCGGCAACGGTGCCAGGAAGTGCCGCGGCCATGCCCGCACCCGCGACGAAGACTTTGCATCCGCGCTTTTCGGCATCAGCTATCCAGCGCACCAAGTCTTCGGGTACGCGATGCGCCGAGAGCACGCGCATCTCGCTTTCCACGCCGAGCTGTTCGAGCACCTTTGCCACATCCGCCATCACCGCAAGGTCGCTATCCGAGCCCATCACAATGCCGACGAATGCTTTACTCATAGAGACATCAGCATATCAAAGATTCTTAAGTATGAAATCCGCGCGCTCGGGCACCGGCACTACAGGAACTTCGATAACGTCATACCCCTGCTCCGTATATGCATCGCGCAGATACCGGTGCAAAATTGCCGCTTCCTGAGGCGTCTCGTACCGTTCTGCATCGTTCACAAATTCAATCATGTTCAGTAGAAACACTTCACGGTAACGCACGGACGCGAGCGCATTTTTTAGCACCTCATCGCTAGAAAGATTGAACTTCCGGTAATACGCAGCGACGTCAGGAACTCCGCGATCAAGAAACAGTATCTGGTCTTTCGGCGCCTCAGTTTCGAGTTCCAGATAGTGAGCGAGTATTTTGTGTTGTAGGCCGCGCGAGTCCGCAAGTATGTCCTGAATACTCTTGCCCTGCGCCAACTCGGAGGCAATGACGATACGAGCCGGCTCCGGGAAAACCGAATACCCTCTCTGCTTCAATTCATCTATCAGCGCAGTCTTACCTGAGCACGGTCCGCCCGTGAGCACGTACCATGGAAATGCGTTGTTCATACTGCGCGACGAAAAAGGAAACGTGTCTTGTCTTTGCTAAAAACAACTTCTTCGCCCTGAAGGCTGTCATCTTGGAGAAGCTGTGCGACTTTCTTGCGCTCTTCCAGCGGCATCATCCGCGGGATTTCCGCCAAAAGTGTCCCGCGCTCCGCGAGCTGTGAAAGCCACCGTTTGACTATTGCGACATACAGGTCGGCGCGCCGTATCAAATCGACGCCTTGCACCATCCTTTCTATCGCGATATCGGGCTTCCCGTTGCGCCGTACCCATTCTTCGACGGTACGCCACGAGAGTCCCGCCACCCCTTTCTTGAAAAATACATCGGCCTCAATGACGCTGTGGTGTCGCTCTGAGTCTCGCGCCTTCTCATCGTCGCTGCGCGCATCATGCAGAACGAAGCCCGCACTGCGCCCGAGTAACCCGTGGTCAGTCATGCCGGCAAAGAGCTTCCGCGCAGGACCGCCAAATTCCACGGCCACCATTTTTCCCTTCTTTTCGCCGTAGTGTGCTTCCGTATACTCGCGGATACTCTTGTACGGCAACAACACTTCGGCAAAGAACGCATCAAAGTTCTGCTCGCTCGAATCGTAATAGGCATAATGATCAGCCCTCTCTCGCTCTGCGAACGTGTCGTCCTCGGCGCCGCGTAGCATCACTCTGGCATGAGTACTCATCCTACGTTTCTTCGGCTCAGTGCGCTCATTCATAAAGGCTAGTGTACCAGACCAAAAAAACAGGAGGCCTTGCGGGCCTCCTTTGACTGATGATTAACCGTCGGGCGGTCAGGATTCGGGTGCGGACGTCGCCTGCGAAGCGACAACGGCCTTAGCCGTGAATGCCGGGTGGTCGGAGGGCAGCAAACACGCACCCTGACACACCTTACAAATGCCCCTGAATTTGAACGCTCCGATACTTGTGTGCTTCTCACCCGCGCCACTACAGGCGGGGCAGGGTTTCTCGGCCATGGGGATATCCTCCCGTTCGAGTTGCGCGACCTTCAGCGTACACCAAGAAAATCAAGAATCAACTTACCGCACGCTATTTCCGGTTCAAATCGACCCACCGGTACTTCAATCCGTTGCACTCATGAGCCTCGTCGTGCACGACTTGAGTGAATTCGGTCTCGTAGGCGGGGAAAAACGAGTCACCTTCCTTCTCGTCGTCAATGAGCGTAAGGTAGAGCTTGTCGGTGTACGGGAGCGCGGCTTCGTATATCTGCGCGCCGCCGCCCACGAAAACCAGCGCGTCTAGGGCCTTTCCTTTGGCAAGCGCCTCCTCCACCGAGTGCGCAACAATCACGTTAGGGCCGTTTATTCCGAGCGGAGTCGAGGAACGGGTAACGACAATGTTCGTCCGCTCCAGCAACGGCCCGCCGAGGTAGCTGACGATGGATTCAAATGTCTTGCGCCCCAAGATGACGGGGTGCCCTTTGGTCAGTTCTTTGAATCGCCGCAGGTCTTCGGGAATCTGCCAAAGTAGCTTGCCGTCTTTTCCCAACTCGCGGTTCCTACCCATAGCTACCACCGCAGCAATTACCGGCTCTTCCATCAACCCACTATACCATCCACCACCAATGCAGTGAGGTCTGACCTCCCTGCATTACCGTTCGAAGCGTTCTCCTGATAGATCCGCGTAATACGCACGTGCTTCCTCGAGCATTTTCCTCGGTGGTAACTCATGGGCTATATCAAAGACATCAGAACCAAGCACACCGCTGCGGGTATTTTTATTGGTAAACGGAAGAAAGCTCGAATATGCATAGGCGAGGAGTTTTTCCTCCAGCTTTGCAATATTTCCGACTTCTCCCCGTTTCCATCCTTTTTCGTACAGCTCGGCAGGATTGCAGTGTATGTACTGAATTACACGCTGAAAATATCTGTCGGTTCCGACATGTCGCGCCCGAAACGGACCGGCAAATAGGTGTCCTACCCGCTCATACTTGGCATTGAAATACATCGTATAGGCTGTGCCGAGCTTTCTCATGAAAGCTGTAATCCCGCCCGCAGACGTTTCCTTGAGCAGTAAGTGATAATGGTTCGTCATAAGACAATATGCGCCAACGGAGACGAGTGGAAGGCCTCGATCCGATCCAATGATGTGTTCGACCTGAGGCCTACGTTCGTTATACAAATCAACCGATCTATCGCTGTTCGCCAGGTAGAGGAGCATAAGAAATCGATTCGCGTCATGCTCGTTACTGAATATGTCCCGTTTGTCGACCCCGCGGTTGTAACAGTGATACCACTCGTCTACCGCAAAACTCATTCTGCGTGCCATATCCCTAGTGTAGCACAAAATGCAGTGAGGTCAGACCTCACTGCATTTTGTGTGGGCAGGTGTCCTATAATGTCTTCGATGCAAAGTTATGAAGTCGAGATAAAAGCGTTGCTCGGGAGCTCAGAGCGGGCCGATGAGGTGCGTGCGGCGATGAAAAAATTGGACCCTGCGTGCATGATTCAATCGAAGAATGAGCAGCTCAATCATTATTTCGAGGGGGGGGATTTGCACAAGCTATCGGACTACTTCTCACCCATGTTCCCAGAGGATACTCGGCGTAAATTTCTTGATTTAGCCAGACGCGCTAAAACGTATTCTGTCAGAACGCGCGACAAAAGTGGTGAAGTAATTTTGGTTATTAAAGTTGCCGTCGACGAAACAACAAGTGAAAATGGTATCTCTCGGATGGAACTTGAGAACAAGATGGACCCTTCCTCTGGAATAAAATCTATCGAACAACTTGATAAGTTAATCATTGCCTCCGGTTTCCAGGTTCAAGCAAAGTGGTCTCGTTTGCGCGAGGAATATGTGTGCAAAGGCGTCAACGTAACACTCGACAAAAACGCCGGTTACGGCTGGCTCGCCGAATTCGAGCGCATGGTCAGCGACGAAACACTGCTCGGTGAAGCCCGCGCCAGCATCGCCTCGCTCATGGAATCGCTCGGCGTCCGAGAATTGCCGCAAGACCGCCTTGAGCGCATGTTCAAGTTCTATAATTCCCACTGGAGAGAATACTATGGCACGGACAAGATATTCACCGTAGAATGACATCATATGTCCTATCAACCCAAACGAGCGTGGCGGTGTGTTGCGGAGTCTCCCGCAGGCGAAGAGCCGAGGATTAAGGATTTTCAGCAGAAAATCCGGGCTCCGCAACACACCGCCACCGAGTAACCCTATGTTCCTCTCCGACATCGACATCAAGAAAGCAATCAAGGGCAACTACATCACCCTGAAGCCTTTTGATGAGAAGCGCCTCCAGCCCGCGAGCTACGACATCACGCTCGGCAACAGATTCATCGAGAACGATGCGAGCAGTACCCACTTCGTCGACCCGTCGAAAAAGGTGTACGCCAAGACGACCGAGCGCACGGTCAAAGACGGTGCCGAGTTCGTCCTGCATCCCGGCGTTTCAGTCCTCGGCCTCTCCAAAGAATTTTTCGGCTCCGACCACTTTCTCATTCAGGTCGGCGGCAAATCATCGCTCGCTCGCGTCGGCCTCATGATACACAACACCGCCGGCATCATCAATCCGGGGCATTTTCTCAACATCACGTTTGAGATAACCAATCAGAGCAACATCCCTATCATTCTGCGGCCGGGCATGGAAATCGCGCAGATAACGTTCTCCATGCTCTCCTCCCCGCCGAGCCGCAACTACCGGCACGTCGGCCGGTTTGCCAAGGATAACTGGAATCATTTCGTTCCCGCGAAGAAGAAAAAGGCACGGGCCGGCTCAAAACTGAAAACTAAAAACTAAAAACTACGCTATGCGCCACCCCGAACACCAATACCTCGACCTCCTGCGTAAGACGCTATCGGGCGAAGAACAGGTGGACAGCGGAACGGGAGTGAAGACGTACAGCTGTTTCGGCGCGCAAATCCGCTTCGATATCGGCGAGGGTTTCCCGCTTCTCACCACCAAGAAAGTGTACTGGAACGGCGTCATCCACGAGCTCTACTGGTTTCTCTCGGGCCAGTCCAACATCAAGTACCTTGTCGATAACAACGTCCACATTTGGGATGACTATCCGTACAAAATATACAAAGAGAAAGTCGACCGCGGCGAAGAGTCCGACATGACCAAAGACGAGTTCATCGGAAAAATCAAAGACGACGCCACCTTTGCACGCGAGCACGGCGAGCTTCCGCACATCTACGGCGAGCACTGGCGACGCTGGATAGCCCGCGACGGGCGCGCCGTCGACCAGCTCGGCTGGGTCATAGACGAGCTTCGCAAAGACCCCGATGCGCACAACACGCTTGTCACCTCGTGGAATCCCGAATACATGTATGCAATGGCGAAGCCCGGCGAAGGCGCACGCTTCCCCATCTGCCATAATATGTATCAGGTCAACATCAAGCATGGCCGCGTATGCCTCCAGCTCTATCAGCGCAGTGCCGATATGTTCCTCGGTGTCCCGTTCAACATCGCGAGCTACGCGCTCCTCACCGCAATCATCGCAAAGATACTCGGGCGCGAGCCGGGAGAATTTGTCCACACGTTCGGCGATTTCCACATGTACGAGAATCACCGCAGCCAGATTGAAGAGCAGCTTGTCCGCGAGCCGAAAGCGTTCCCCGCCGTAAAATTCAATCATGACTTCAAGTCGCTGGAGGAGTTCAAGCCCGAGTATATCGAGCTCACCGGCTACGACCCGCACCCGCCAATCAAGGCCGAGCTCACCGTCGCGGGCGGGTACAACAAGAAATTGCACGGCACAGCGGCGTGATATCATCCCGCTATGAAAAAATACCAACACATTAAGAAACAAGACAAGGAAATATACCAGGAACTGCTCGCCGAGGGCAAAAGACAGTCTGAAGGCGTTGAGCTTATTCCTTCGGAAAATATCGTTTCCGAAGCGGTGCTCGAAGCGATGGGCTCAATACTCACCAACAAATATTCCGAAGGCTACCCGCACGCACGCTACTACGGAGGCAACGAAGTCATAGACGAAATCGAGGACCTCGCGCGTAATCGCGCCAAGAAACTCTTCGGGGTCCCGCACGTCAATGTCCAGCCGTATTCAGGTTCACCCGCCAATTTTGCTGTCTATGTCGCCACCTGCCAGCCCGGCGACACCATCATGGGACACTTGCTCACCGCGGGTGGTCACCTCACGCACGGATGGAAAGCCAACGTGACGAGCATGTTCTACAAAGCGGTGCAATATGGCGTAAAGCCCGACGGCTACCTCGACTTGAAAGAAATCGAGCGTTTGGCCCTTGAGCATAAACCGAAGCTCATATGGGTCGGTGCGACCGCTTATGTACGCGAGTTTCCCTTCAAAGAATTGTCAGTGATTGCCGACAAGGTTGGTGCCTACCTGGCGGCCGATATCGCGCACATCGCCGGCCTCGTCGTCGCGGGCGCCCACACGAGCCCGGTCAAGTATGCACACATTGTTACCACGACGACGCACAAGACTCTTCGCGGACCACGCGGTGGCATGATCATGGTCACCGAGAAGGGCTTGAAGAAAGACCCCGAGCTCGCTCAGAAAATTGATCGCGCTATATTCCCGAATTTGCAGGGCGGACCGCATAATCACACGACTGCCGGCATTGCGGTCGCACTCAAGGAAGCCTCGACGCCGAAATTCCGCGCCTACGGCAAACAAATCGTAAAGAACGCAAAAGCACTCGGTGACGCATTGATGTGGCGCGGCATCGAGATTGTGAGTAACGGTACGGACAATCACATGCTCCTCGTAAAATGCGGCACGGGACGTGGTGCAATCCTTGAGATCGCACTTGATGCAATCGGACTGACTACTAATAAAAATACGATTCCCGATGAACCGATGTCGCCTTTCTACCCGAGCGGCATCCGCATTGGCACGCCGTCGGTCACGACCCGCAACATGAAAGAGCCGCAGATGAAACAAATCGGCAACTGGATCGCCGACGTGATGGAAGATATCAAAGACGAGCAACTTCCGGCGGACAAGGTGGAGCGCAAGCCGTACCTCGCGGAGTTCAAAAAGAGTGCGCACGCGAACCCGAAGTTCAAGAAAATCCACGCCGAGGTCAAAACGCTATGCAAAAAGTTCCCAATTCCGGCATCGTCGTAGTAGATAATAAATAAAGGGCACCAAGAATCTCAGGCGGATTTTGATAATTTCCGCGGGTGTCCGTATCGCTGTTGGATATCATGAACGCGTTTGGTGAGTCGGTCAATTTCTTTTTTCATTGT
>Ga0209542_10002827_pt1 | contig 38244 bp, 32 predicted proteins | sample RifCSPhighO2_01_FD_184028 | JGI IMG/M metagenome (GOLD analysis project Ga0209542, IMG submission 184028) | Soil microbial communities from Rifle, Colorado - Rifle CSP2_plank highO2_0.1 (SPAdes) (version 2) | ecosystem: Environmental > Terrestrial > Deep subsurface > Rock core/Sediment ... | reverse complement strand
GAGCCGTTATTGATAAAAAAAGAAAAATCTTACTGAAACTTGCGGATATGGGTGCAATAGAAATCAAGCCAGACACAGACGAGATTGATGGCTATGAGTCGGCTTTTTTAATAAAAGTAAATCCAAAAAGGTTTGCGGAAATACACAATCAGGTGAGCAAGCAAAAAGGTCTAACCTCCGATACTCGCTTATTTACTCCAGATGTAAAGCCGCAAGCAGAAATAAGTGGCTTGGCGGTCTACGGCGATGGCAGTATTCGCTACAAAGGGGAAGCCGTTGAAATGAGAAGTCAGCTAAAAGAACTGTGCCGATTATTCATCACCAATCACAACCGACTTATCATGGTTGACGATATAAAAGACGAATTGATTTCAGCAAACAAACGAGAACACACCTCTTTCACGACTATTGCGAAGTATGTCAGCGAACTGCACGGTATACTCCGAGTTCATTTCAAGAAAGACGTTATTTCCAATCAAAAAAAGGAGGGTTGGTGGTTCAAACCCTAAAATCTCGATTCATTTTTGAAAATTGAATGAACGCACTCCCAGATAATGGGAGTGTCTTTTGTTATAGGCGCACGCCCACGGCGAAAGACACGATTATGGACAAACAATCTCAACTTTATGTGCAAGGTTATGTATATAGACATATCTTGACACATCTTGACAGTCCACTTTGCTCCGTCTAAAATCAAGATAACCTATGATTCCTATAGAAGACTTTAGAAAATCGCTCGGCGAAACAGGAAGAATGCTCCCCCAACGAGAGATAGAGGGACTTCTGCGTCTACACTATCAAATAGCAGATGTTCTATTTGATTTATGGATTCGCAAAACTGCAAAAACAGTAGTGAGCGCACAAATTCAAATCCATAAACAAGATGGAAATATCATAGAAGTATTCAATTTTGGATTTATCTATGTCAGTTAATGAACAAATAAACTGCATTATAGATTGTCGAGTAAGCGACCCCGTTCAACTGAAGGGCGGCAGTCTTGATAATCAAGAAACGCTTGGAAGATTATATGCGAAAAACAATGGCTGGAATGTCGTAAGGGTCTTCCGAAAACCACATTCAGGGGCAACCACAGAACGTAGTGATATAGAAGAAATTATCCAATTCATAAAACATAGTGAATTCAAAATTCATTTTTTTATATTCAAGTCCATTGATAGATTCACACGTGCTGGCTATCCAGAATACGAAAGGTGTAAGAATCGATTTGCGAATTTAGGCGTTGAGCTCGTTGACACCTACGGCATTATTCAACCCAAAAAAAATACACTCGCTCATCTGGGAAACTTTGGCTATGACTGGGCAGAAACTAGTCCCACCGAAGCCGCAGAAATGCTCGCTTCGTATAGCGGTAAACAGGAACGACGAGACATTTTGCTTCGACTAATAGGCGGAGAGATAAGTTTAGTTCAAGAGGGATTTGCAGTAAGACGAGCGCCCGATGGAATGCAAAATAAAAAAATCTTAACCGGACATAAAGAAAGATATATTCGAGTACCAGACCCTGAACGCGCTCACTATTTTATAATGATGTTTGAACTACGCGCACACGGTCTCGATGACAAAGAAATAGTCGCCAGAATAAATGCGATGGGCTTCCAAACAAGAACGTTTAGAAGATGGGATAGAAGCAATGCAGAAAATCCAAAAGTTACAGGACAAAAGGGCGGACAGAAACTTACTGTGAAACGGCTTCAGCGATATATGCTACAAACAGAATACGCTGGCATTATTTGTGAGAAATGGACGCACTATAAGCCCATACGAGCGCGATATGATGGTCTCGTATCTCTTGAAACCTTCAACTTAGCAAATCGCGGTAAAATTTTTATCAAAGAGAATCCCGATAATTCTCTACAACTCTTATATGACTACTCACAATACGACAAAATCCAAACAAAACGCCTAAAGAATAACCCCGATTATCCCTTAAAATTCATTCTTTGCTCGACTTGTCGCAAACCCTTCCTCGGAAGCCGTTCACGCGGTAAATCAGGAAAATTGTATGCCGCTTATCATTGTGGCGGAAACAAAATCGGCAATCGGACACATCCATATATCCGCATTCCTAAAACGGAATTCGAAGAGGCCATAAGACAATTCTTAGAATTATTACATTTTGACCAATCGTTCCTGAACAGCTTTGAGGCCGTATTTATGGACACCTATCGGAAGCGTGAAAAGGAAATCGTAAATCAATCTTCTCTAATTAGCCACAATGTAGGCGCATTAAAAGCACAACAGGCATCCGATTTAGAAGCCTTAACAACCACGAAAAGCGCGGTAGTACGCAAGATGTTGGAGGAAAAAATTGAAGATTTAGACTATCAGATACAGCAAGCTCAAAACCAGCGCGACGAAATTGAGATAACAGAACAAGACATAAAATCTTTTATAAGATTTGCGAAAACTATAATGGAACATCCTGCAGAAAATCTTTTAGATATTGACGATATGCGTGCGCAGCAGACACTTTTCAACCTCATTTTTGCAGGAATGCCGACCTATCAAGAAATACTTAATGGAACACCAAAATTATCACTTGTTTTCAAGCTTTCAGGGGATTCAAATGCTACTAATTCTCAATTGGTAGCCCCGACGGGAGTCGAACCCGTGTTGCCGCCTTGAAGGGGCGGCGTCCTAACCATTAGACGACGGGGCCATATACTTCTTATAAGGAATCAAAAAGTTGTTTCCTCTTACTGCCATTCTTTTTTAATTCCAGCTCTCTCTTACGCGCATCGGTCTTATTGTTAAAAATTTCTTTATGCATAATCTTCCATGGACGATATGCTTTGGTTGAACGCACGCTACCGCTATTATGCTTAATCAATCTTGCGTTTATATCTTTTGTGCTGCCTATATATTTTCTCTCATTTAATTCACTATGTAAAACATAAAGATAATACATATATTGCCGCCTTGTCCGCCACCTTATTGAAAGGTCGCTTGCGACCAAATAAAAGGCGGATCCTCCTACGGAGGAAAGGGGCGGCGTCCTAACCATTAGACGACGGGGCCATATACCTTAAATAACCAATCACCAAGATACAAAAGACAGACAAGCTCCAATAATCAATTTTCAAAATTTCAAACCCGCTTTGGTTATTGAATATTGTAATTTGTCTGGTTCGCCAGCTGGCGAATTGTTTCTTGTATCTTAGAGCTTGTTTCTGCTCTTCCCAAAATATCAAAAATGCCTCAATATAGCAAGGAAATATGATAATTCTTGGAATTGAAACCTCTTGTGACGATACCTGCGCTTCAATTATTAAAGCGTCCGGATCCTTGAACGCTCCAAAATTTAAAATACTAAGTAACGTCGTCTCATCGCAAGTAAAAATACACAAAAAATATGGCGGCGTCATGCCGGCTATGGCCGCGCGTGCTCATGCAAAAAACATCGTTCCTGTTTATAAAAAAGCCTTCAAAAAAGCCGGTATTAAACCAAAAAAAATAGATCTCATCGCTGTTACAACTCATCCGGGATTAATGCCTGCGCTTTTAGTCGGAGTTCATTCCGCGCGTACTTTAGCTTGGGCGCTTAAAAAGCCCATATTGGGGATTGATCATATGCAAGGACACGCAGTCGCCCACCTATTGGCTCCAAACACGAAATCCCCAGCCTACGCCAAGGCTTCGGCGGGCAAGCAAAATTCAAATTCCAAGCCGATACGTTTCCCGGCAATTGGGCTTCTTGTTTCCGGAGGACATACCCAAATTATCCTGATGCGTGACTACAATAATATAAAACTTATTGGAGAAACTTTGGATGACGCGGCAGGCGAAGCTTTTGATAAAGTCGCTCGTTTGCTTGGACTTCCTTTCCCGGGAGGTCCACCCGTAGCTGCTTGTGCTGAGCGAAGTCGAAGTACTGCGGCAACGGCTAAACTAAAAGCGCAAAGCGAAAAACGCAAAATTAAACTCCCACGACCCATGCTCACTTCAAATGACTATAATTTTAGTTTTTCAGGACTCAAAACCGCAGTTTTATATTTAGTTCAAGATTTACAAAAAAAATACGGTAAACGCCTACCAACATATATACGCAATGAAATCTGCGCCGAATTCCAACAATCGGTAATTGATGTTTTAACCATAAAAACCATAAAAGCCGCAAAGAAATATAAAGCCAAAACAATAATTATCGGAGGTGGAGTTGCATCCAACACAGAATTACGCAAACAACTTACAGAAACCCTTCGACATAGCTCAGGGCAAGAAATTACTCTTAGAATGCCTACGCCAGCCCTGTCTTTGGATAACGCCGCCATGATAGCTGCTGCTGCATACTTTAACTGGAAGAAGGGCAACCCTTCGACTTCCCTCGACCGCGCTCGGGACAAGTCACTCAGGGCAAGACGCTCCTCGTGGAGAAACATTAAAATTAAGTTATAAATTAAGAAAAACTCCTCGGAATTGTTCCGAGGAGTTTGTTTTTTTTGGGATTAGCGACTTAATATGCTGGTTTATATAAAGCGTAACTTGGTCTATATTCCGTTATGGTCCTAATTTACCTTCATATGATTGCTTATATAAAGCACAACCCGGTCTATGTTCATTTGTATTCTTACTCAGTAAGCCTATAGGCGCACAGAGAGGTCAGGAAAACAAGTACAATTTTTCGTTTTACTTTTTGAACACCATGGCCCATGTCCTTCGGCCCCGGATCCACATTGAGGACAAACAATCTTCTCTTTTTTGTTAAAAAATTCTTTTCTACTAGAAAGAGGATAACCTAAATCATGCTGAAATGAACGGCCCTTATCGCGATATATGGGACATATACAGACTGAAGGGTTGGATAAAAATTGCATGATCTGAATTCTATTTTCATCAAACACTCGTTTAAGTTCAGTTGTTAATGTATTATTGCCGTTATTGGCTCGCAATGAAGCTAAATCGTTTCGGGTTACACCCAGACGATCTAACGTTTCAAGTGCGGCCGAAATCTCCGAATACGGAGTTTCCCGAAGCAGGTTTCCCATTCTAGGGCCACCTCCTATTTTATATAGCTCTTGGCTTACTCGGGACTTCCGAGCCCGCCTAATTTTAAAGAGCCGCATTTATTATATATTATTTTCTAATTTTGTCAATATAAATTGTAATTTTAGGCAAAAACTCTATATAATTAACAATGTTATGGAATTAGAAAAAAATTACAATCCGAATGAACACGAGGCTCAAATATACGCTCGTTGGGAAGCGAGCGGTTTTTTTAATTCGGATAACTTACCCGGCGACGGCGAATCCTACACTATTATAATGCCTCCGCCCAATGCCAATGCCCCGCTGCATCTTGGTCACGCTCTCTTCTTAACAATAGAAGACATATTAATAAGATACGCGCGCATGCAAGGTAAAAAAACTTTGTGGCTTCCGGGCACAGACCATGCCGGTTTTGAAACACAAGTGGTCTTTGAAAAGAAACTTGAAAAAGAAGGACGAAGCCGTTTTAAAATGCAACGCGAAGAATTCTACAAAGAAATTTGGGATTTCGTACAACAAAATAAAAATATAAGCGAAAGCGGCATAAAACGCATGGGCTCTTCCTGCGATTGGTCGCGCAATATTTTTACTCTTGATCCAAGGATAATAAAAATTGTTTATCAGACCTTTAAACAAATGCATGAGGACGGAATTTTATACCGAGGTGAACGTATTTCAAATTGGTGCGTAAAACACCAAACTACTCTTTCAGACCTTGAGACAAAATATGAAGAACGTCAGGACCCTCTATATTACATGAAGTATGGTCCGTTCACCTTGGCCACAGTGCGCCCGGAAACTAAATTTGGCGACACGGCAGTTGCGGTAAACCCGGACGATAAACGATATAAGCAATATGTGGGCAAAGAAATTGAAGTTGAAATGTTCACCCCGCCCAATACTGCGGCGGGGCAGGCCGGCTCGGTAAAATTAAAAGTTATTGCCGATGCCGCAGTGGATCCGGAATTTGGAACCGGTGTTGTAAAAGTAACGCCTGCCCATGACGCGGCAGACTTTGAAATGTGGCAGCGCCACAAAGATGAAATTGCGGGACCAAAACAAGTTATTGATAAATTCGGCCGGCTAAATGAACTGACCGGACCTTACGCAGGACTAAAAATTAAAGAGGCCCGTGAAAAAATAGTTACCGACCTTCAAACAAAAGGATTGCTTATAAAAATTGACAGTGAATACAAACACAATATACAGCTTTGCTATAAATGCAGAACGGTTATTGAACCGCTAATAGTTCCACAATGGTATGTGGCAACCACAAAAACTCTTCCGGGAAACAAACTTTCCCTGCGCGCTATGGCAACCAAAGCAGTTACTGACGGAACAATAAAAATAATCCCTAATAAATTTGAGAAAGTATTTATGAATTGGATGGAAAATTTACGCGATTGGCCGATTTCCCGCCAGATCTGGTGGGGCATCCCGATACCGGTAAAATACTGCACCGATTGCAATGAAGTTATAATTGATACTGAAGACAAAATCACCAAATGCTCAAAATGCGGTTCAGAAAAACTTGAAAAAGACCCCGACACCTTTGATACTTGGTTCTCTTCAGGGCAATGGCCTTATGCAACATTAATGGCTAATAGTGAAAAGGATTTTGAAACCTACTTCCCTACCTCAGTCATGGAAACCGGATGGGATATTTTATTCTTCTGGGTAGCGCGCATGGTAATGCTTTCTTATTACAGAACCGGAAAAGAACCGTTTAAAACCGTATTCCTGCATGGTCTTGTGCGCGATAAAGACCGTCAAAAAATGTCAAAAAGCAAAGGAAACGTTATTGATCCTTTAGGCGTTATTGATACATACGGCACCGATGCTTTACGCTTTGCCCTTATTTTCTCAACAGCCGCAGGCAATGATATTCCTTTAGCCGAAGATAAAATAAAAGGCATGAAGCATTTTGCCAACAAACTCTGGAATATAAGTCGGTTTATACTTATGAACACAGACAATACCCTTCTACCCAAGGGAGAGCCTATCGCTTTAACAGAATCCGACAAACAAATATTTAAAAATTTAGCAGAAACCACAAAAGAGGTTACCGAAAACCTAGAAAAATTACAGCTTCATGAGGCGGCGCAAAGTATATATCAATTCGCTTGGCATACTTTTGCCGACATATATATAGAAGCCTCAAAATCCCAACTTCAAGACGAAAAACAAAAAGAAAATACGCAAAAAATATTGCTTTATTCTCTGGCACAAATATTAAAAATGCTTCATCCTTTCATGCCCTATATTACCGAGGTCGTTTGGGGTAAAATACCTAAAGATGAAAATAAATTACTAATGATAGAAAAATGGCCTACTTTGCCGAAAGTTCAGTGATAAATTTACCTTGGCTTCTTCTGCTAACCTTCATAGGTTTTTTGCCCAGCATAATTTGGTTGGCTTTTTATTTACACGAAGACGTAAAACCAGAACCCAAAAAATTTGTGCTATTTGTATTTATTGCCGGAATGCTGTCTGCTTTTGCCGCGGCGGTTTTGGAAATAAATATCGGATGTTTCATAACAGGTGAATGCGCAAAAAATGGCTCTCAGGCAATTGGCGATCTAAAGAATGCCACTCAATTCAATGGTCTAATTTTTGCTTTCGTGGGCGTCGCGCTTTCGGAGGAAATAGTAAAATATCTGGCGGTATATTTTACTATACTTAGACGAAAAGCTTTCGATGAACCGGTCGACGCTATGATATATATGATAGTTGCGGCTTTGGGTTTTGCGGCTGTTGAAAACGTATTTACAGTCCGTCTGGTGGCGTCGCAGGGAGGCGGCTTAAACGATATCGCCGCAATTTTAACTTTACGCTTCTTGGGTGCAACGTTCCTGCATACTCTTTCTTCAGGAATAGTTGGGTATGCCTTAGCCAGAGCCTTTTTTAGCAAAAGATCCCATTTTATACTTCTCGTGCCCAGCCTTATAATTGCCATGATAATTCACGGGTTGTATAATACATTTGTAGGCAAAACATTCGATGCGGAGTTGGGAAGCGCAGACTTTAATTACTTTTTCAGATCGATAATTATATTGTTAATAGGCACCGGTGTAGCCTTAATAATTCTTTTCCAACATTTACGTCAAATAAGCGCTGGCCATAAATTCATAAATGTAGGAGACCACGCGCAGGAACAGCTAAGTTAAGCTTATCGCTTATCGCCGATTGCAAATCGTAAAAACGATTAGCATCAAGCGCTTTGCGTTTAGCAAAATAAAAACATGTCAGATAAAAATGCAAAATCTTTTTTCGAACGATTAACCGGCACGATAAAAGTAAGCGATGAAGAAATAACTGAAGATGAAACCGTAAAACCCAAACGAGTTGACTTTAAAGATGGTGCTGCGTCTTCTGCGGCTAAAGATGAGACGTCCCAAGATCAGGAACAAGCCGAGGCTGTTTCGCCAAAGATAACCGCAACCGAATCAGGAAAATCGGGTAGCTGGTTAAATGAAGCTCAGGAAGGACAGCTCACTATAGATGTCTATCAGACAGAAAATGAAATAGTCATAAAGTCGACCGTTGCCGGGGTTAAGCCGGAAGATCTGGATATCGCTATCACAAACGACATGGTAACCATTCGCGGCAAAAGAGAAAAAGATGAAGAGGTGGCTCAACAGAATTTTTATTATCAAGAGTGCTATTGGGGAGCTTTTTCCCGCTCAGTAATACTTCCTTTGGATGTTGCGGCTGAAAAATCCGAAGCTACAATGAAAAACGGCATTTTAACAATACGTCTGCCTAAGATAGAAAAAGAGCAGACCAAAAAGATAAAAGTTAAGCCCTTGGCGTAATCACGGCAATATGAACAAAAAAGGATTTAATATAGATAAAAAATTACTATCCGTAATAACAGCCACAATATTTGTGGCTGTATTTTTCTTGGGACTTGAGGTTGCAAATAAAAATAAAATTGCATACGGACTCGATATAGCCAATGTATCTATTGGCGGCTTAACTCCAAGTCAAGCTCTGCAAAAACTCATACAGCACAATGAAACCTACCTAGACAAGCAAGTTATATTAATAGCAAACGGCCAAGAAATAATCACCTCTCCCCGCGACCTGGGAATAACTATTGATCCCGTAGCGGAAATAGATAAAATATCGACCATAGGACGCGATACAAATATTATTGTGGGCCTGGCGGAACAAACTGCGGCTTTCTTTAACCTGATGGACTCATATTTTACACCGGGTATAAATGAAAAAGTATTTGATAATTCCACAAAAACTCTTTTTGCCTCTATCGAAAAATGGCCGTCTGACGCCGCAATAATATATAACGCTTTGGAGGGAAAATATTCTTTCTCCAAAGAAGAAGACGGATATATCGTGCCAAGAGCAGAATTAAAAGACAGTATTTTATTATTAGCTCAAGAAACTAAAAATGAGCCCGTAATACTTAACACAGAGTTTGCCGCCGCCGATATAAAAATTCAAACCGCAGAAAAAACCGGACAAGAGGCAAACTTATTATTGTCACAAGCTTCTTATGAACTGGTCTTTGAAGAAAAATCTTGGCCAATAGATAAAGAAACTTTGATCGATTGGTTGATCTTTGAAAAAAAATCACAGGACAACATAAACACGCTTGTAATAAATTTGGATAAAGAAAAAATAGAAGGCTATCTTTTGAATACTATCGCTCACCAGATAGATATACCGCGACAAAATGCTGAACTTACATTAAAAGACGGAAAGGTTACTCTTTTTAAGCCGTCGCAAAACGGCCGCGAGCTTGATGCAAAAGAGTCCTCATCTAAAATAGCCGATCAGATATTGAGTACACCCAACGTGCCTCAAAACAACGAAAATACTGAAAACGAATCAACAAAAACACAGATCCAGCTTGTAATAAAAGAAAGGCCTGCTGAAATTACCACCGAAAGCATAAATGATCTCGGCATACGAGAATTACTTGCGACCGGTGAATCCGATTTCAAAGGCTCACCAAAAAACCGGGTACATAATATAAAAGTAGGAGCCGCACGCTTTAACGGTATATTAATAAAACCAGGAGAAGAATTTTCTTTCAACAAAACGCTGGGACCGGTAGACGCAACGACAGGATATAAACCGGAGCTAGTTATTAAGCAAAATCAGACCGTTCCGGAATACGGTGGCGGACTTTGCCAGGTTGCAACCACAACATTCCGCGCTGCCGTATTTTCAGGATTAGAGATCACCAAACGATACCCGCATGCTTATCCTGTAAAATATTATGGAACGCCGGGTTTTGATGCCACTATTTATCCCCCTAATCCTGATCTTAAATTTATGAATGATACCCCGGGTCATATCCTTATACAAACAAGAATAGTAGGCACAAAACTTTTCTTTGATTTTTATGGCACAAGCGATGGCAGAACAACAGAGGTCATAGGACCGATAGTAACAAAAAAGGGCGCCGATGGCTCCGCAGAAGCATATCTTACACAAAAAGTCACGAGAAACGACGAAATCATTATTGATAAAACGTTCTTCTCTAAATACCGCTCGCCTCTGCTATATCCTGTGGCCACACGCAACCCGCTTGAATAAGTTAATAAAGCGCGACCAAGGGAGCGACCAAATACTCTATCGGCGAGAAATCATCAGTTAATAAAATTGCTTTATCCAAATTTATTTTAGCTCTTTCCACCTCATAAGAAGACACGACACTTAAAAATAGACTCTTTGACTGTTTTGCGGCAATTTCAATATAATTGTTTTCGCCTTTTTTTGTTGCTACAAACACAAAATTCTGGGGTTCAAGACTTTGAGGGTCTGAGATTGCAAATATTCTGGTGTTTGGGAAAATTGAAGAAAAAGTTTTGATTTTTGCGGTAAAAAACCTGTTGTTTGAATGATCCAGGCTTCCTATAACATTAGCCAAAAGCATTCCTTTATCGCTTAAATGCTCTTTAACCAGAGCGAAGAATTCGATCGTGGTCATATGAGAAGGAATTGAAATAAAAGAGGAATAGACATCAATAAAAATAATATCGTATTTTTTTTGAGAATTCGCAAGAAACATCCTGCCGTCTTGCACATAGTTAGTTATCTTAGAGGTATCATTAAGATAAAAATACTTTTTAGATAGCTCAAAAAGGCGTGGCTCTATCTCAACTACATCAATTTCAGCTCTTGGAAACAGTTGTTTTGCGTATCGCGGAATGGCATAACCCCCACCGCCAAGAACAAGAATATTCTCAGGTTCTTCTTCAAGAAGAGTCCCCAGTTCAAGATATTTGGCATAAAGTGTCGCCAAAGGCGACCCGTCAGAAAGAAAAATAACGCTTGAAGCGCTTTTATCCAAAAAAAGAGTACGTCTGCCCTCAAAATTAGGCGTGTTATCGGCTACTGCAATGCGTTCATATGTTCCTTCTGCGTGATATATCTCTCCCGCTATTAATGGACGTTCAGAAAAGATAAGCGTTGCGCCGCTAAGAATAAAGCTCAAAACAATAATACTTATTAGATATCGTTTATTGAATTTGAAAAAAAATAAACCCGCAGAACCAACAATTAATAAAGACAGGCCTGTAAGTAAAATAATTCTGGATACGCCCACGTTTGGAATAAATAAAAAGCCGGTCATTAAGCTTCCTACAATGCTGCCCGCTGTCGAGAAAAAAAATACTTCACCGCTATTTGAGCCTATCTTTTGAGTTTGCCCTTGTTCGCTTTTGAGACGTATGGCAAATGGTGAAAGCATTCCCAAAAATAAGCTGGGCACGAAAAATAGTAATAAACTCGCCAACAGAGGTCCCAACATGTTACCCAAACCGCTAAACCACGTATCTAAAAATAACTTTGTCGTAATATTCATCAGTAATACGGTCAGGCCTCCTAGCCAGATAATCCCGAAAAATAAACTCAAATGCGGAGAACGATCAGCTAACTTTCCTCCACACAAATAACCAATAGCCAAAGCTCCCAAAACAACACTTAAAATACTTGAAACAGTAAAAATAGTATTGCCAAAATGCGGGGATAAAGTACGTGTAGCTGAAACCTCAAGCACTAACACCGCGCCTCCCGTAAAAAATACTGTTAAATTAATTATTTTATTCAACATGACATATACTCAATAAAATTTCTCGTTTTCGCTGTAGATATTTATCTTGGTTTACTCGATAAACATTCCCGTCCCACCCTTTTAGGCTAAAGTTCCTCCAAGCTTTCGGAACTCGACGGGACTCCTGAAAATGCGTATCCCGTTTCTAACGGGATGGTATTTTCTAGTCGGTGCCCAGGAGAGGAGTCGAACCTCCACGCCTTGCGGCATCAGGTCCTAAACCTGACGTGTATGCCATTTCACCACCTGGGCATAAGTTATTAAAGCTTAACCCCGCACCGATTTTACGGAATGAGCTTCTGGTTTTGTAGCGTTGCAACGCTACAAAACTTATTAATATAAATAGGATTGTTGATTATCCCTTGCAAAGAATATATTTTGTAAAATTGATGCGGGATTGACTTAATTGAATTTTTATACCACAATAAGTTTAACAAAAAAACCGGCCTTTTACAACAAATAAGGAGTCTATCCATGAGGTTCTGGAACCAGATTTTCATAATTGCTGTTTTGTGTTTGATACCATCACTAATAATCATCGGTTTATTTAAAGCCAACCTAAGCGGCATAATTATTATTTGGCCAATTATCTTCGCATTTGTCGTATCAAAATTTTGGGATGAAATTATAGTTAAGGTAGAACCCCTTCGCGCCAAAATTATAAAGGATATGACCACGGGCAACATGAGAATAGTGGGTCCCGGATGGCATGCAAAGTATTTCTGGCCTGAAAAGGCGCACAAAGAAATATCTCTTGAGGAGATAAGGCTTGCTATAAAAGAAGATAAATATGAGACTGCAGACTCTCCCGTTACGGTAAGCGGATTACTTGTTTATCGTCCCGATATAAAATATCTCCTTTTCTTCATACAAAGAGAGAAGAATGACCTTGAGGAGATACTTAATTCTCTGCTCAGGAACGCCATCGGCGAGATCCTGTCCGAAAAGAAATCCGATAATGCGGTAAAGGAGCGTCCTGAAATAGGACGCAAGATCATGGAACAATTCAAGCAACAAGTTGAATTATACCAAAGAAAAAGCGGAGCCTACGAACAGGAAGATATGCTTGGAATATTGGTAAGCAACTTCATAATCAACAATATTAAACTAGATCCTGCCGTGCAACAGGCAAAATCTCAAGAAGAGGTTGAGAAACGCCAACGAAAAAGCGAAAGAACCGAGACCGAAACCTTCCTTGAACAGGTACAGATGTGGGTTGATAAGGGCCACACCGTAGAAAAAGCTACCGAGATCGTACTATCAATGCATGGCCGCGGAAAACGCATTGTTATTGATATGCAAGGCGACACCAGCAAGGCCTCCAGCGTTAAACCACGCATAGATCTGCCAATAGACGATAAAGATTAAATAAATAATCCCCGGTCTGGTTAACAGACCGGGGATTTTAATACGCGTAAGCGTATTATAAATGTAAGACTAACAAGCGTTGATGGGGCCGGGGCCGAAAAAAGAACTCACGATGGCTATAATAGCACGGGGCAAAATAGCTACAACAAGACCGATAATCGCGTATAAAAAATATCCTTTTGCTTTCGCATGACCTTGCGCGTTATCGCCGGCAGTCAGGAAATAAAAAGCTGAAACCAATAACATGACGACCACGATAACCATCAAAAAGGTAAATATCCATGCGGCCAATGTACACGCAATAGTAAGAAAAGAACCAATATCCGTAATATTTGTTACGGGAACCTGAAGCATAGATGCCGCATTGGCATAAGAAGCCAGAAAAAGAGACGGAATCCATGAAACGTATAAGGTTTTTTTGATTGTATTTAAATTCATAACCTATAGAATATCTCGATTTTTATAGCGCTTTCTTTAAATAAAACGTTTAAAAATCCAGATATATTATATATATATTAATTTTATACTCTCCCGTTATATTTTCGTCAATTTATCTCTAAATTAATAACTATACGGGATATAATTTTATTTTTAAAAGTCACTAACAAGCATTTATCGAGCCTGAGCCCAACAAGCTTCCGATTATTGCAATAATAGCTTTTGGCAAAATGGCAACAATAACTCCTACTATAGCATATAACAACGTTTGCTTTGCTTTTTCAATGTTTTGAGGGTTGCCGCCTCCGGTCAAAAAATAAAATGCGGCTACCAAAATCATCATAAGCGCTATAGCCATAACGCCTGTAAAAAACCAATTTCCAGCCTTACAAATAAGAGCTATAAATTCAGTGAATGTATCTGGACCTTGAGGCAACATATAAATATTATAACAACTATTTACTTATATAACAATTCACACCCTGTTAGAAGTTTACGAAATCATCCAAAATTACTTAATTATACATTAATATAGCTTATTACAATGGCGAGTAAAAGCCGCGGCATTTTCTCGCGGTCTAATTTTGCCGGTAAACTTCTGACGGGGTCACAGGACGCCGATTAACAATTTATAGGACTGGGTAAACCAAAAAAAGAAGCGATAAGCGCAACGATGCTTGGCGATAACGTTGCCAGCACAATACCGACTATACTATAAACAAAAAACTTACGTGCCTTATCTTTTTCCTCTTCTCTGCCGCCGGAAAGCATGAAATAAAAGGCCGACAATAAAAGAATGATCGTGGCGACTAAAAGCAAAAGACTAAAAATAATGCCTATTATCTGGCAACCAATAGTAAATATTGATGCGGACAAATAAGAGCTATCTAAATATTTATTCATATGGCTTACATAACATGAAATGCTGCATAAAAACAACCCGGCCCCGATATAATCGGGGCCGGATAACTTACTAGAATAAAATTAAAACTAGCAGGTTGTTGCAGTAAATGAGCCGCCTGAAACGACGTTCACAACTACTAACACGAGACCCTTTGCTAAAAGGGCTACTACTATACCGATAACGGCATAAGTAAGATATTGCCTTGCTTGAGATAATTTGTCTTCGGCTCCACCGCCGGTCAAAAATAAGAACGCGGCATAGAGTAAGATAATTACCGACAAGATCATTATAATCGTGAAAAGAAGGTTAGTAGCGGTACAAATCAAATTAAAGAAATCATCCAAATCAGTAGCTATTGCTGGAGGCGCCTGTACTGTAACAGCCAAAGCAGCTGAAACCGGTGCGAAGGTTAAAGCTACAGGAATAAAACGAGAAAGTTTTTTCATATATTCAGTTCGTCACCCCCTCTCATGTAGGAAAACAGGTTAAACTGTCTCCTATTGTATATCTATATGATAACATAAAAGCTTTAACTTTCAAATACCCTCGCCCACAATGCCATATATACACAACGGCTATATAAACTTAATTTCTATATAAATTAACTGCAAGAGCTGAAACTTGCACCGAAAAAGTTATAAATTACGGCAACTATTCCCCGCGCGGATACCCCGACCAATATACCTAAAATTGCAAAAAATAAAGCGTCTTTTGCTGTCTTTATTTTGCCCGGCTCACCGGAGGAGGTCATAAATAAAAATCCCGCATAGACAATAACAACCGTTCCAACAGCCACCGATATAACAAACAAAGCTTGAGCTAAAGCAACGATAAGCCCGCAGAAAGTATCGAATTTAAAAGGGTTTGTTATATCAATAGTAGCCGCATGCACAAATGCGGGTGTCAATACAGTTAAAATGACAGCATAGGCGTTAACAAACTTAAAAACTTTCATATTTCATAGAATATTTATAAAATTTCAGCTGATACAAAACATATAACAATCGAAGTGTTTTTTTAAAAATCGTAAATTTATTTTAATTGGTATATTTTATAATTTAGTCCAAGAAACATTAATTACCCTTCCTCCCGCATGCTGAAAGTATTCAACTGTAATTTGCTGTGGTGTCGTTGCTTCCGCGGGAGTAATTGTAAAGTTTATCCCTTCTGCTATATACGCTCTGGGAACCCAAGAGGATGGGTTAGTAAGAAGTGTTCCGTTTAGATATACATGAATACCATCATCTGATCCGGCAATAAGTTGGTAATTTCCTGCTGTAAAATTAAAATTTCCTGTCCATATACCAGAATAAATAGAAGGCGGCAAAGACGCAGGCCAGTTATTAACAGGACTACCAGCATACGAAATATTAGGACCCGATTCACATGCCGATTCTATCAAATTACCAACAACGTAAGGCGACGACAAACTATAGTTATCGTAATATTCAGATGAATATGCGCCAAGTCCAGCGCTACATACTACTTGTACCTGAACCGTAGCTATGTTTGAAGACCCTCCTGTATTATCGGTTATGCGGAGAACATTATATGTATATGTCCCAAATGCATCATTAAATATCATTGAACCCAAAGGGATCGCGCAAGCCGCAGAAGAAGCTGGGTTATTAATAGTTGTTTCAAATGTCGGAGCGCCTTGGTTCAGATCAGAATTCCATTCGCATTTGCCGCCAACGGCAACACCCCCCGGATTAGCAGCCCAACCATCCGGATCCACGCTTCCGGTTGCCGCAAGCCATAACGATACAGGCTGACCTTGAATAACACTTACCGAGTTAGAGAAATTTACACCATCTTTTGATATCAAAGCTACTGCTGCCGGATTAGAATTTGAAAAATTAACCTGAAGACTGGGACACGTAAGATTTGCCACTTGCCCATCAGCAGATCTTACTAATACTGAAGCATTAAATAATGGCGGGCTGCCTGTTAAATACATGTGCTGAACAGATTGTGTGTTTCCGGTTAATCCATCATCCCCTGTCCAAGTATAAGTGTACGGTGTTGTTCCGCCTGAGGGTGTAGCTGTCCACGTTGTTATTTGCCCGGTAAAACTAGGGTTTGGAGAAACAGAACATATTGCCCATAAAAGAGCGGCCCGCACCGATAAAGTAAATGAGGTTGTTTTGCCCAAAGGATCTCCGATTACCGTAATCAAATAATTACCTACAGGAGTAGCCGGCTGAGTACTTATTGTAAGACTAACTGTACATGTTGCTGGATCCGGACTGCAGCCGCCTGTGGGAGAAAGAGCATAACTGGCTCCGCTGGGAAGACCCGAAACACTAAGTGAAACATTTTGAGGAGTTCCAGAAACTAAAGTAATTGTAATTGTATTTGATACGCTTGAACCTTGAAAAACATTTTTATTACCGCCATTGGACAAAGTATAATCAAATTCTGGCGGAGGCGGTGGTGGTGGAGGCGGTGGTGGCGGAGGAGGCGGCGGAGGAGGCGGCGTATCAACGGTAAGCGCATTCAAACAAGATGCGATCTGGCTTGTAACACTCGGAGAACTTACAGCAACCGAAGCGCTTTTTGTACCGCTTGTAGTATAAACTTTAGTGACCGATGCCATAGTCCCGCTTAAGCCGTCAGTTCCTGACCAAGAATATGTATACGAACCCGAACCGCCTGAAACGGCAGAGCTCCAGGTTGCCGAACCGTCTATCAATATTGTTGTGGGGTTAACCGAACAAGATACAACCAAAGGAGGCGGAGCATTAACCGTAAGACTGTTGGAGCAAGATACAACTTTATTTTGTCCATCAGCAGAATTTACAATAAGAGAAGCTGTTTTGGTTCCTGAAGTTAAATAGGTTTTAGAAACAGCCGACCCTACACCGCTTAAGCCGTCAGTTCCTGACCATGAATATGTGTAGGGCGTTTCTCCTCCGACTACCATAGAACTCCACGTTGCCGAACGACCAATATCTATAGTGGACGGAGAAACAGAACATGAAGCAGATAAGGGTTGTGCTATACACGAAGCGCAACTGACTCCGTTACAAATTTGCAAGCAGGTTTTCCCGGAAAGCGCGCAATTTTGTTCCAAAGAATCTACTGAACTGCAGGCTCCTGTACTTGAGGTACAAAAGAAAGTTTGACTGCGCCATTGATCAGTTAAACAGTAATCTCTATCCGGACCACAATCCTGTGTCCCGGTCTGCTGACAGCTTCCGGCAATACAGCTGTATATTATCCGACCCGTATTATCTGTAGTGCACAAAGGTGCGCCGCCGGAATAACAATCGCTGGCAACCGAACATGAAGTTGGGGCTGGAGCGCCTGCACTGCAAACATTTGCACCGCCGGACTTGAGAATAAAACTGCTCACGACAAGCACTATGCCTTGGGCAGCAATTGCAATAATAATTCCAACAACCGCATACACTAAAACATTTTTTGCGCTCCTTATGCGTTCAGGAGAGCCGGCTGAAGTAAGAAACAAAAAACCGCTGTAGAGGAACATTAATATAACTATCGGTACCGAAAGCATGAAAATAAATCGTGCCAGTAAACATAAAAGTTCGGGGAAGCTCTTGAACCCCGCGGGGTTAGGTAAGGCAACAGAACTTGGTATAAAAGCGTATGTATTATCAAACACGCCAAACCAAACCAAGATCGGGATCAGAAATGCTGCCATAATCAATATTCTCTTCGCTTCTGCTTTTTTCTGCATAACTATTATACAAATAAAAAAATTATCTAAAGCTGCAACAAACTTCTCCCGTCGGGCAAGTAAACGACGTGTGTGGAATACCGTCATTGCCCGAATTACAAATTCTTAGATCTACGCATCCATTTGGACTGACGCAAGTATAACCGCCAGAAGAGCTGCTAGAAGTAATAGTACAACTTGGCTTATTCCATGGCCACGGAAAAGCTCCTGTGTTGGCAAGGGTATTTATAAAAACCGATACGATAAGCCATGAGCCGAATGTAATAAATAAACCCACAACCGCGGCGGTGGCAATTGATTTGCCGCGCGTATGCAAACTCGGGTTGCCCCCCGAAATAATAAAGAAAAAAGCGGCCAATACCATCATTAAGACCGCGATAGGAAAAGAAATTTGCCACCACAAAAGATCAATTATGTTTTTGCCCACTACAAATAAATCGCACAGGGTACATTTATCGCAAGTAACAATAGCGGCCTGCGCAGACAAAACCGGAAGAACTAAAAAAACAGCTAAAATAAATAAATAAAATATTTTTTTATTATCAATTCTGCTTAGCATAAAAATTGCTTACGGACTCTGTTTTTGCATTAAAACACTCACCTGTTCCTCTGCGTCTGAAAGCGCTTTTGAGGGCGCATTCCCGTCTTTAATTACTGACTCTATCATATTAGCAAATATCTGTTCGATAATTAAATTATCTTTTTGCCACCAAGATATGGCGGTCAATCCCTGCAAAGAAAACACCCCGAGTTCCGGATCGGTCCTTTGCCATTCAACTAAATCTCTTCTGGCAACAGGTTTTTCGGTTAATTGCGCGTAAATTTGAGAATTTGCCTGATTAGTCATAAATCTTACAAATTCAAAAGCTAATTCTGAAGCTTTGCCGGCTTTTTTAGTCACGGCAAGTCCCCAATAATTTGGATAATTAACTAATTTGCTCTGATTTTTGGGTTGCGGAATTGGCGCAATACCAAAATTTAAAGACGGCGATTTATCATGCAGGGTTTGTATATGATGAGAATAATTTATCATCATCGCGGTTTTGCCCGCATAAAACGCATCTATTGAATAATCCTGATCATCATTCCATGTATACACGGATTTAAGCGGGTTGGCGAAATCTGTATAGAATGTCAAAGCTTCAAGTCCGGGATTTATATCTCCGGTTCCTTCTATAAATCTGATATTGCCGAATGTTGCGTATTCATCATCACGATTAACCATCTTGGCACCCGCCTGCAACATCAATAAATTAAGAATATCGGTTGAGCGATTTATGTTCCGGGCTGTTCCCATGGAAGCGGCTGAGCGCAAAATTTCTCCGGTAGCATCTATTCGACTTATTTTTTTAACATAATCCTGAAACTCTTCCCATGTTTTTGGCGGACGCGTCAAACCCGCGCTGTTGAAAACATCTTTATTATAATAAAGCGCTAAGGTATCCAGATACAGCGGCAAAGCATAAATATCCCCATCAGGCGCAAAATCAGTCTCAATTACATCCGGAAATTCTCTGCGTAGATCAGCTATCGAAATAACTTCATCCGGTATTGGCTGCAGCTTGTCTTCGTATTTTGGTAACCAAGCATTCTGAATATATACCACGTCTGGTCCCCGGCCCGCGGCTAACTCATTTACAAGTTCTTTTTCATACTCATCAACAGGTATTTTTTTATAGGTAATTTCAAGACCTCCGTGCAAATTAACAAACTCATTCAAACCGGTTTCCAGTACGGTCTTATCATCAAAAACACCCCATACGGTCATTTTTTTAATTTTTGAACCGCTCGATTTACAAAAAGGCACAAATCCGCCCAAGCACAAAACCAAAAAGATCAGGCCAAAAGCCATAGCTCCTATAACAACGATTTGTGCTTTTGTTAATCTTCCGCCCATGAACTAAAAATCTAAATACTCTATCTATTATAACAAAAATAAAGCGAAACGGCAGTTTTTATTAAAGCTGCCGTTTTTTTTACAAAATTACAAATGAAGCTATTTTATCGCCTGGCACTAATTTCATTAAGCGCACACCTTGGGTTGTTCTTGCGCGCTTGGGTATGGTGCTCAGAGCAGTTCTTATAACCTGCCCCTTAACTGAAACAACGATCAATTCTTCTTCTTGTCCTAACAAAATTTCGCAACCGATAAGCGGACCGGTTTTGTTTGTAATCTGCATGGCTTTGATACCTGCCCCACCCCTGTGTTGTTTACGATACTGGGATAGATCTGTTCGTTTACCAAAGGCAAGTTCTGTTACTATTAATACGTCTTCCTTCCCTGCTCCGGCCGAGGTGCCTTGTATTACATCAAGGTCAACAACGGTATCACCCGATAAAGATATTCCACGAACGCCCAATGCGGAACGACCAAGAGGCCTAGCATCTTTTTCAGGAAAACGAACGGCTTTGCCTTTTTTTGTCACCAACAATATTTCATCTGTACCGCTTGTTGCCACAACCCCTATTACTTCATCATCCTTCTGTAATGCAACCGCAGTAATACCGCTTCTTCTTACATTAACGAACTCCGAAACCGCAATTCGTTTAATAATGCCTTGACGCGTTGCCAAGAATAAAAATTGAGGCGGCTTATCTTTAGCTATTGGCACCATTGAAGATATGGTTTCTTGCGGAGATAAAGACAAAAAATTAACTACGGCTTTTCCGCGACTATTCCGTGTACCTTCAGGAACGTCCCACGCCATAACTTTAAATACGCGGCCCTTAGTTGAGAAACAAAGTAATGAGTCGTGATTATTTGCAAAAACAAAATTAGTTACCGCATCTTCCTCTCGAACCTCCATGCCGGCCACTCCCTTTCCGCCTCTTTTTTGCGACCTAAATTGGGTGGGCGAAACTCTTTTTATAAATCCATCTGCGGTTAAAACTACAATAACGTCCTCAGGCGCAATCAAATCCTCTTCCTGCACTTCGCCTAAAGCAACTTTTTCTATTGAAGTTTTTCGGTCGTCTCCAAAACGCTTTTTAAGGTCCAGTAATTCGTTTTCAATAACACTGTCTAATTTTTTAGGATTAGCCAAAATACTTTCCAGTTCCTTAATGGCAATTTTTTTAACTTTTAATTCATCAACCAAACGCTGTCTTTCAAGCCGCGCCAAGCTGGCTAAAGGCAAAGCTAAAATTGCCGTAGCTTGTCTGTCGCTGAATTTAAATTTTTTACATAGATTGGTATGCGCATCTTCACGGCTCGAAGAAGATTTTATCAGCTTAATTATTGCGTCAATATGATCAAGCGCCTTAACTAAGCCTTCAAGAATATGCGCCCGTTCTTTAGCTTTATTTAGATCGTATTGGGTTCGATTTCTTACTACGACACGCCTATGTTTAAGATACTCCTCAAGAACCGAACGCAACGTTAAAACCTGAGGCTGCAGACCGTCTACCAAAGCCAACATATTTAAATGAAAAGTACGTTGAAGATCAGCCATATGAAAAAGACTGTTCAATATTTTCTGGGCATGGGCATCAGCTTTAAGATCTATAACTATACGCAAGCCTTCTTTATCGGATTCGTCGCGCATATCGCGTATTCCATCAATTTTTTTGTTATGTACTAAATTTGCGATCTGTTCAATAAGAGTGGACTTAATGACCTGAAAAGGTATCTCGGTGATTATTATCTGCCGTGCGCGCTTGCCGCCTTCTACAATTTCCGCTTTCCCTCTTACTACTATAGGTCCATGTCCTTGCGCATATGCCTGTGAAATTCCTTCGGTCCCATAAATAATACCGCCCGTGGGGAAATCAGGACCCTTAATAAATTTCATCAGGTCTTCGTGCTTTGCTTGCGGATGATTTAATAAATGAATAGTGCCGTCTATAACCTCTGTAATATTGTGAGGGGGAATATTTGTGGCCATGCCTACCGCAATACCAACGCTTCCGTTCAACAAAAGATTTGGCAACTTTGCAGGCAACACGCGGGGCTCTTGCCGAACGCCGTCATAGTTGGGCAAAAATGGAACTGTTTCTTTTTCAATATCAGCCAAAAGTTCCTCAGCAGCTGCGGTTAATCTTGCTTCTGTATAACGCATTGCTGCTGCGGCATCGCCATCAATTGAACCGAAATTTCCCTGGCCGGAAACCAATGTATAACGCAAAGAAAAATCCTGAGCCATGCGCACTAAAGAATCATAAACAGCAGTATCACTGTGCGGATGGTATTTACCCAAAACTTCACCGACTACTGCTGCGGATTTCCTAAATTTTGCGGAGTGCCCAAGACCCATCTCATGCATAGCAAAAAGTATCCGGCGGTGAACCGGTTTCAAGCCGTCCCTCACGTCTGGCAAAGCACGCGAAACAATTACGCTCATTGCGTAATCAAGATATGAGGCTTGTATTTCTTCTGAAATATCTCTTTTTTGTACTTCCCCGATATCTGCCATGCCGTTTTTGCCAACGAGCTTTGCGAGTTGATGCAAAAACGTGCATCCTGAGCAAAGTCGAAGGATTACCTTAATTAAACTTTAAAGATACAAGGCACAAGATACAATAACCAGACAATTTCCAAATCCTAAATTCTAAATTTCAAAACCGTGTTTGATTATTGGTTATTGAATATTGAGGCTTATCTGTATCTTGTTTCTTGGTGTTTGTTTCTTCTTGCCTTATTTTTATTTTTTAATTTTATTACTTAGTAGTTGTTGGTATCTCACCTTTATCTAAAAAATATGCCGGCGGAGTTGAATATTTTCCTTTATCTTTATCTAGTCTTTCCTGAAAGGCATTTAAAATAGAATGCACGTCTGAACCAAATTCCTGTGCTTGTTTTTCGTTCGCCTGATTTGCTAACGAAGAAAAAATTTTTGACGTTGCTATCCACCCTAAAAAAATCAATGCTGTCAACGCGCTAGCAGTTATAACAAGAACGACTTTTCTCACACGCTCCGGAGAATTCCTGACTATTTCTATATATTTTTGGGTAGTTTTTAAATAATGCCCGTATCCCGCCATAATCAAACTTTTAATTGAACTATTTGGGTTTCTTCCGATAAATCTTTTTGTTTCACGGAAAATTTTTCGAGAGGTTGAACGTTTTTAACTCCGGCTTCATCAAGAAAACTTTTGACTGTTTTTTCTTCTCGCGCAAAAGGAATTGTTATTCGCGGCTCGATCTCATTCATCAGTTTTACTGTTTCTTCCGCGGGTGCGGGTAGATATTTTTCTCCTTTTTCCTGATTTAGAGGCAAAAGTAAAATATCTATTTCGCCCAACTGATCAATTTCTTTTTCACTAAAAACCTTACTTGGAAGCGTGGGCAACCATAACAGCCGCATGTTTTCTGCAAAAACTTTTACTGCAGCTGAAAATTTACCGAGCGAAGCAATGGGGATGGCATAAATAATAAAACCGGCCAATTCATATTCTCCCGGCCCGTCTATTAAAAATGCTGATACGTCATCCTTGGCTTTAGCTGAGCTTTTAGCTGAAGTAACAATAATAGCCGCACGCTCTTCCATGGCGTGCGATCTGCTTGTTTTATCGTTGGGAAAAAAAACCATACTTTTTGCCTCTTCTCCCCGCTCTCTGGTTTCTATACCAAAACAGGAATTGCCGTACCAGGTAATATTCATATCTTAAAATATATCAAAAAAACGACCCCTTGTCTAACCAAAAACTTATACGTATTTAACAAAAAATCTATCCGGCCGTACCTTTTAAAAATTAGAGCTGGGCTTACCCAGTATAGCTACCTCGACTGTTTGCTCCGATATGCGTCGGAGCAAACGAAAGAGAAAATGTCGAGGTAATTATACTGGGCTTGCATTCGCAATGAATCTTCCCTATTATAGTTCCAGATGAATAGGAGGTGACGAGTAAAAATGGATCTATTAAACAAATTAGCTTCCGCGCTTAATCCTTCAGATCAAAACGAAGATGAGGATTCAGAAGGTGAGAATGCTGAAGCAAAAGAAAAACCGGAAACAACTGCAAAATCAAAAGAAGCGCGCACAACTGCTGACGCGCTTAAAGCCGTGCTCAACAGCCAAGCCCCTCCTCTAAAAACAGGAGATATGGTTAACGGAAAAGTTATAGGACGCGGTGTGGCAACGGTCTTCATTGATCTTGGCGCACAAGGAACCGGTATAATTTTTGGAAGAGAGTTTTATAAAGCCCAAGACATTATACGCGGCATAAATAAAGAAGATGTAATTTCAGCAAAAGTTGTGGAGCCGGAAAACGATGAAGGTTACGTTGAGCTTTCAGTAAAAGATGCCGGTCGCGAAATGGTATGGCAAAAACTTGAAGAATATAAAACTTCCGGCATAACGCTTAAAGTAAAAATCACTGCTGCAAACCGTGGCGGACTCGTCGCACAAGTTGAAGGTACACAAGCATTTTTACCAGTATCACAACTTTCTGCGGCACACTATCCGCGAGTTGAAGGCGGCGATAAAGATAAGATCTATGGCGAGTTGCAAAAATTTGTAGGACAAGAGTTTGAAATTCAAGTTCTTGATTTTGCTCCACAGGAACAAAAATTGATTCTTTCAGAAAAGGCTGTTGAAAGAAGTGAACTTTCCGAATTGCTTAAAGATTATAAAGTCGGTGACACAATAGGCGGCACCGTATCCGGAGTGGTAGACTTTGGAATATTTGTCCGCTTTGGACCGGAAGACCGGCTTGAAGGTTTGGCTCATATTTCTGAACTTGACTGGCAAATGGTACAAAACCCGAATTCTTTATTCAGCGTGGGTGACGAAATAAAAGCAAAAATTATAGATATGGGAGATGGCAGAGTGTCTCTATCGATAAAAGCGCTTAAACCGGATCCTTGGCAGGATATAACAGAAAAATTCCCCAAAGGAGCTCAGGTTCAAGGCAAGGTTGTCAAATTCTCCCCTTTCGGAGCTTTTGTAGAGATATCCAGCAACGTTCAGGCGCTAATTCATATCTCTGAATTCGGCAACGAAGCAAAAATGAAAGAAAAATTATCTTTAGACAAAAAATATTCTTTCCGAATTGCTTCAATTGACCAGAAAGAACATCGCATGAGCTTAAAAATGGCTGATGAATCTGCCGAAGAAGAAAGCAAAGAAGTTCCAAAAGAAAAAGTTGTTACAGAAACCAAAACCGAAATATCGGAAGAAAAAAGTTCGGAAGAATCAAAACCGCCAGAAGAATAATCGTATACGATTGATTCATGAAACACCCCGACACAAATGTGTGCGGGGTGTTTTGTAATTTAAAAAGCCGATGTGTTTTAAAAAACACATCGGCTTATTTTTAATTTGTTGGAATCAGCACCGGACCCGCTTCTGCATCAAAACGCAGGTTATAGTCCGGTTGCATAAGAACCGAGCTTTCTCCAAGACGATTTCCTTCTCCGTCTCTGTGCCACACCGGAACAATTGGTTTGCGACCTGCAAGATTAACAGAGATCGTACGCGCACCGGAAGCTGGAACCTCTTCTCCTGAAACGAAAGGATTTGAGTAAACTTCTGCATTCCAGAGCGCGCTTTCGCAAATGCCGCGAAGGTCAGCAATAGCTTCAACGCGAAGCTCTCTGAACTCATTGGAAATTCTCACGTGTTCGCGCGGTACAAAACTGTAACGAACTATGTGATACTTACTCTTTCTTGAAGGGTCATTCAGATCTGTGCGCAAAAAAGAAACAGCATTTATCATTTCGTATCTGAAATATTCAAGGTCCGCGAGCAGTTGTGCGACAGACGTATTTCTAGATGACTCAATGATCAGAATGCCTGTCTGATTATTTCTGCGCTTAACTTGAGACTCACAAGACTCTTCAGGAAGTTCTCGCACGTATTTTGGAAGAATTCTGGGGTTTGAGATCCTAAACTGCAAAGCAACCATACGGGCTGAATCTTCAAGCGTCGGCATTTTTTCTCCTGTATGAGGCTACTATAAAAAGAACTTAAAGTGTTTATATATTATACTTATTATAAGGTTTTGTCAATGTATTGACAATAGGTTTTTTATATGATAGAATATTCATATTAGAGTTAGGAATTTCTCCTCTCTAAAAACTCGCCAAGCGCGGGTTTCAACAACGGCCAAAGATTGCTTTGGGAGGATTGCTTACTAAAAGATCTACTTCAACGAACAGTAAGGACGGCCGTCAAAAGCCAGTACCTTCAAAACTCAAATGCGTGAAAGCGCAAACGAATTCCGAACGAAAGGAATAACTACGTCATGTCTGAAACTTCAACCCGAACCCTCGAAGACGTCCTCAAGGATTCACAGGCTGCAGCTGCCCGTGCGCGCGAGTCACAGGCCCGCGAGCGCAAGTCAGCAGAGCGAGCCGAGAATCGGGAGCAGATCCATCAGGGTCAGCTCAAGATCACCGAGAACGTCACGATCGAGCGCCAGATCGCCAACCTCAAGCGGATTTCCGGTTGGGAAAGCGATACCGCAATCTTGGCTTCCATCGAAGAGCTCGTAGCTCTTCGCTCGGCCAATGCCGAAGAGCTCACGGCTCTGGGCGACAACGCGGACATCGCGGCGTACAACCTGCGCGTCGAAGCATTCGGCGAGTGGGTCTCAAACCCGAACGAGGAAGGCAAGAGCACTTTTGCCTTCAAGATCGACGATGTCCGAGCCTACAGCTCGGCTCTCCACAGTCTTCTTGAGGTCACCGACCACGAGAAGATCGATGAGGGCGCAATCGACCTGACGGAACGTGTCACAGCGCTCCGCGGTGAGATCGCCGCCCAGATCGAGAAGCTCAGCGGCAAGAACAAGGGCCGCGAACTCCCGAAGGCCTTGGTCGATGCCCAGGCGCAGCTTGCTGCCCTGGATCCCTCGACTCTCGCCAACGAGATGGAGCTGTTCAACCGCGTCCCGTACCTGAGCAATCAGACCATGCGCTGCATGTGTCCTCGCAACGAGTGCGGCCAGGTCAAGCACAGCGTCACCATCGACGGCAAGACCACGGAGTTCCGCGGTCGGGTCTTCCGCTTCACGGGCTACGCACGCAGCAAGAGCCTTCGCTCTGCTACAACCGCAGTCCGCATCACGTCCAAGCACCTCAAGGAGCTCGGAACGGCGAAGCGCGAAGAGATGGACGCCCATCGCTCCGCCTGGGAGTCCAAGAACCCTCACCTCCACCTCACGAGTGTCACCCAGGTGACGCGCGAGAAGCGGATGGGCATGTTCTACGGCGATGTCGAGCTGGACTTTGGTCCACGCGACAACCGACGAGTCGCCAAGGGCACCGTGGTGCTCGAGTCCGACGAGGAAGGCATTACCGTCCTCGCCGCATCCGGTCCGATCGCCGGCCGCCTCCTCACCGACTTCGTCGAGGGAGAACAGCGGACTTCGCTCATCGGCGGACAGCTTTGGCTTCACGGCAAGCTGCCCAAGACGCTCTGGTTCCTTCGGGACGGTGATCAGACGGGTAGCGATACCCCGACGACCTACGTCTCAGCGGATCCGGATTTCGACGCTTCTCTCACGTCCAAGTTCACCTCTCCAGACAAGCCGTCTGGAAAGAACCGAACGCGCGAAGCTCGTCGTCATGACAGCCAGCGCCGGAACAGCGAAGGACTCGAAAAGGTCCGAGGCAAGAACCGACGCGGACAGGCAGACGAGGAATAACCTCTTCCCTGATCCACAACAACGCCCCCACACCAAACTTGGTGTGGGGGTTTTTCTTTACCCAGCCTAATTTTTTTAAAAATTAGAGCTGGGTTTTTAAATTTATCTACAGTTGAGGTATAATTAATATAATTTCTTATGCCGGGTAGTGAAAATTCGACTGTTCGCGCAAAACGAACAAAAAATATAGCTATTCGATACCACATAGTTCGGTCTCACATAATAATTAATCAAAAATTTATCAACTAATAGTCGAATTTCTACTACCCGGTATGGCTTCAAGTCTAAAATCTAAAAACAATACTTTAGTCATCGCGCTTGGCGGCTCTGTTTTGTTTCCGGATAAAATTAATGTTCAACTGATAATAAAATTAAAACGACTCTTCAAAAAAATAACAGAAGGCCGACGGATAAAACTTATTCTTATCGTGGGAGGCGGATACCCTGCAAGAAATTATCAAACTGCCGCTAAAAAAATACACCCTGGCGTTTCTCAAATTGAACTAGATGAAATAGGCATTGCCGCAACTCGTTTCAATGCCGAATTAATAAAAATAATTTTCGGAAGTCTCGCAGCTAAAAAAGTAGTATATTCTGAGAATTTGCTTAAAAAACCAATAGATAAAATAACAGTTATATCCGGTTGGACTCCTGGCTGTTCAACAGATACTATAGCCGTAAGAGCAGCTAAAAAACTCAAGTTAAAACTTGTAATTATTGCCGGACGTCCTACACACGTATATACACACGACTTCATCAGATTCAAGATGGCCAAACCATTAATGAATATTTTGTGGAAAAACTACAGAAAGCTGATACCTGACGTCTGGTCTCCTGGCATGCCCTCGCCGGTAGACCCTATCGCGGCGCGCGAAGCTCAAAAAAATAATATAGATGCTATAGTAATAGGTGGTAAGAATATAGAAAATTTAGAATCGTTATTACTGGGAAGAAAATTCAAAGGCACTCTAATAAGCAATAAAAACCTTGTATTATAAGTAATTACTTTGTAGAATAAAACGTCATGGCCTCTTCGATTTCATTTTAGGGTCGTGGTGAGCATATATAAATATGAAAATTGGAAATATCAAGCCGCCACAAGTTAATCCCGGCGGATCCCGAAAGGATCCTCTCGGGGAAGGATCAAATCCCTTCAGGAAATTAGCAACCCAACTACTATTTGGGTTTATTGTTCTTTTTCTTCTTATGGGAGCGCTTTCGGCTCTATTTGGGAACACTCCCGCAAAAGAAATAACATTATCTGAGCTTGCATCTCAAATAAATGACGGGAAAGTCGAATATATCCACGTAAAGGAACAGGGATTAGAAATTAAATTAAAAGACGGAACTATTCAACAAGCAAAAAAGGAAGAGGGTCAACTGACCCAATCCTTAATAAATCTAGGTGTCCCGGCTGAAAAAATAGCTGCCTCCCATATCGAAATAAAAAATGAAAGCGGTTTAAGCTTTTTCCTTGGAGCAATTTTACCGTTAATATTACCCTTCATACTTTTTGGTCTGTTCTTATGGTTCCTTATGGGTCGGGCGCAACAAGGGTCTATGCAGGCTTTTTCTTTCGGTAAAGCCAAAGCAAGATTATTCAACGGAAAAAATAATAAAGAACGTGTAACTTTCAAGAATGTCGCCGGCGTAGATGAAGCCAAAGAAGAACTTAAAGAAGTGGTGGAATTTCTGAAAGTACCGCGCAAATTTTTGGATATCGGAGCCCGCATACCTCGAGGCGTATTACTTATGGGGTCGCCGGGAACAGGAAAAACGCTTCTTGCCCGTGCGGTGGCCGGAGAAGCCAATGTCCCCTTCTATCACATGTCAGGCTCTGAATTTGTCGAAATGTTCGTGGGCGTCGGAGCCTCGCGGGTACGTGATTTATTTGAAACAGCAAAAAATAATGCTCCAGCCATAATATTTATTGATGAAATAGATGCAGTAGGACGCCTAAGAGGCGCGGGTTTGGGCGGAGGACACGATGAACGAGAACAAACTTTAAACCAAATACTAGTGGAAATGGACGGTTTTGAACGCGATACAAATGTGATTATTATTGCCGCAACCAACAGACCGGATGTTTTGGACCCCGCGCTATTACGCCCCGGAAGATTTGACCGAAGAATAATCCTAGAAGAGCCGGACATCAAAGCGCGGGAAGAAATATTAAAGATACACGCTCAAGATAAAAAAATCGGACCGGATATTAATTTGCGCTCAATAGCTGAACGAACCCCCGGTTTTTCGGGTGCAGACTTGGCCAATCTTATAAATGAAGCTGCTATCTTAGCTGCCAGGCGGAATAAATTTTTTGTTGCACAAATTGAACTCATTGAATCAATAGATAAAATAATGCTGGGACCCGAAAGAAAATCTCACGCTCTTTCGATACGGGAAAAGAAAATCACAGCCTACCACGAAGGAGGCCACGCGCTTGTGGCTGCTTCGATCAAAGCTGCTGATCCGGTGCATAAAGTTTCTATAGTATCCCGGGGTTTTGCGGGAGGATATACCATAAAATTGCCCACCGAAGACAAACGGCTTCATACTCGTTCGGAATTTATTGCGGACCTTGCCATAATGCTTGGAGGCTATACCGCTGAGGAAATAATTTTCAAAGAATTAACCACCGGCGCGTCAAACGATCTGCAGAAAGCCGCTGAACTTTCCAGAAAACTAATAACCGAGTTTGGAATGTCTAAAGCGCTCGGACCGGTAACATTTGTAGAAAAAAACGAGTTGGTTTTTTTAGGGCGTGAACTTGGAGAACAGCGTCATTATTCGGAAGAAACTGCTAAAAAAATAGATCATGAAATGCAATTTCTTATTATTGAGGCGCATAAAACTGCACGAGAAATATTATCTAGAAAACTTTCTACCCTTCATTTAATAGCGCAAAAGCTTATCGAAAAAGAAACCCTTGAAAGAGCTGAATTTGAAGAACTCATTAAATCGGTAGGCAAAAAAGTATCGTCCACTGCAAAAAAGAGTAGAAAAGATACTTTCGGCTTAGAGCCGTCTGCCGTATAGAAAATCAAAGCTTATTTAGGCTTAAATCCCGCATAAACAGTGAGGCGGGATTGTTTTTATTTATGGTTTAGCCTACAATAAACGGCACAAGTATTGAAAATAAAATACGCTCAAAGGAGAAACTGTGGCGATTCGCGCAGCAATTCTAGACTGGGATGGCACCACATTCAATTCCTGGCCGCAAGCTTTACGGGTAATACGAAAGATTTTTGCTCAATTTGACTATCAAAACGACACTAAAAAAGAAACAGAGATCCGAAGACAGTGGGGTTACGCAGCAGCTGAAGCTTTTCGAAGCGTTCTGCCCGAAATCGATTATGAACTTCTAAGAACTGCTTGGGTCACTAAAATTCAAATAGCCGGCGATACCGAAACATTAAATATGGTAAGTGGGGGTCAAGAAGCTCTACGTGAACTTAAAAGGTTAGATCTTAAACTTACTTTACTCACAAACAGAAAAGCTAAACACCTTGCTTCAAACTTGCCCAAATCAATTGATCTGACTGAATTTTTCTCAATAGTGCAAACTTATCATGACTATGAGCGAAACGATCAACTGTTTATTGACCATCCTTGTCATATTACATGTCAACATCCCAAACCGGATCGTAGAGCCTACCGGCCGACCCTGGAACAACTCAAAAAAGATTTTGGAATTAATACCCATGAAATTTTAGCGGTTGACGATTCGCTTGTAGGGTTGGCTGTTGCCAACGCAAACAACATGCGTTTTGTGGGCGTCTTAACCGGCGCAATTAACACAAAAGCCCGTTGGATGCGCTGGGCAAAAGAGCGCGGCTTAACCATAACCCCCGAACAGATAATTCCCTCGATCAAATACCTTCCTGAATGGATAGAACAATACGATAAATAACAAAAGCCCCCGATAAATATCGGAGGCCTTTTTTAATACTATGTGTATGCGCTATTACTTAGCCTTACCCATTATGCGGAACATCTTTGTGCCGCAGACTGGACACTTGCCGGACATTGCCTTTCGGCCACCTTTCATATCAACTTCCTGAGGTTCTACCATCATTCTTTTGGCTTTGCATTTTACGCAATAAGCTTCGACATCTGCCATATAAATTAATAGAGTTTAGGGTAGAGAATATTAGGGTTTAGAATCTAATTCAAAACACTAATCGCTATACTCTAAACACTTATTATATTGAATTTAGCCTTTATATAATTGTAGCACATATTTTAAGATATGTGAGACCCATCTAAAAATCCTTACAAGAAAAGGTTTTGTGTGCGCCCACTAGGACTCGTCCGCCAACTGGCGGACTAGAACCCCGGAGGTAATGAGGCTTCGCCTCAGCGTTTAAAGAAACTAATTTATTGTGCGTTCCGCACAAACGCCAAGCTCTGCTTAAACAGATTTTAAAATATAATAAATCTGGATAACAACCATAAAAATCAAGAAGGACGAATTCCACACAAAGGTTATTTTTAACTAAACGGGCTGTTTGTAAATATTCAGGATTTTTTATTTGCAATAAACTTTATCCATTTACCTTCAGGATCTCTTTCAACTTCAAAATGTAAATCCGGAACGTTATCCTCAATATCCTTAAATAATTTCATTAAGTCTTCGGGTCCTTCTTCTCCCTCCACGAAACGAGCAATCGTAAATATACGCGTTGCTTCATCATCTACCCATGATAATTTACCTTTTTCGTTAATATCTAATGTTTCAGAATATTGCCCATCTTTCATGAACCTTTTAAGAAGATCGGCTGAACGTTTTATATCTTCTATTTTCCATTCCTCAAGTTCTTTCGCTCTTTGTTCTCTTTGAAGTACAGCTTTTGGTTTTCCTGGAGAAAGTTCGTCTTTCATATATATTTCCTGCCATCTAGTAAACTCTGCCAGTGCTGGGGTTTCTTGAAGTATCTCCCCCGTGGAAGATTTTTTTTCTACAATTACTGTAAAATTGGGTCCCAAACCATCCTTAAGAATCCAATCGGTTTCAACTTCACCGTTGGGTCTTAAAATCGCAACCCTATCGCCGGTATAAAATTCTACACCCGCGCCTTTTTTATTTTCTTGTTGCGTCTCAAAACTTCCATTTTCCGGAGTTAATCCCATATCTTCAGCCGATGGACCTCCTTGTTCTGGATTTGGCATAAATTTATTAGATTAAATATAATACTTCTATACTACCCCCCCGAATATCCGCGTCAATATTAAAAGACTCTACTATTCTCGCCATAATAAAAAATAACCTTGTTTCTACAAGGTTATCCAATTTGTGCGCCCACTAGGACTCGAACCTAGAACCCCAGAGGTATAAGCTCTGTGCTCTGCCAATTGAGCTATAGGCGCATTATTAAATTTAATTATACATTATCAACTTACTCTACCTCCGCCGGCTGGCGGAGAGCTATACGTCCGTGAATATTTATGCTGTTCGCTTGGGATGATTCCGCAACCAACGCTCGTATTCTTCGGAAACGTCTTGATAATTATTTTGTACTTCGTCGCGTAATTTTGCAAGTTCTATCGTGTTAACGTTACCCATATTTTCTCCCAATTCATTTAAAGCCCAAATTATCAATTCTTGATCTCTTCTACGCAGCAGTTCCGGAGGACTGTCTAAATTATCTTCATTTTGCGCATATTCGTAATTACTAACCTTTTCACTGAATTTCTTAATTGCTTCCAGAGAATCTTGGGAAGCAACGCTAACAATCAACTGCATAAGTTCTCTCTTAGCATTACTATTTTGGGGATCAAAAATTACAGATTCATTTAATAGGATATGGCTTAAACTCTCGACTTGATTTTCTCCGAGCGTACGGGAAAATTGACCGTACAACTTTCGCAATGCCTCGCTTGTGGGATCCTCTTCCATGCATTGTAAAATTTCTTCAGCGGTTTCCGCTTCATCTGCCATTTGTTTGAGATTTACAACAATAAATTTCTTTTCATTATCATCCATCCTATCATAATTATCTTTCCATCCTAAAATCTCGGCGCGTATAGGATTGTTCGTTTCGTAATCCTTATCTTCTAAAGCTTCTGTGTTTTTTGAAGCGATAGTCAATCCTGGATTTTGAGCTTTCCATTCTTCTATTTTTCTTTCAACCTCTTGTACATAATCCAATAGTTGATGGTGCAATATTTCTATCAACTCAACATATCTTTCTTGTTGTTCTTCCTTTTCAATATCTTTCTTCAAATTATTCAAAGCATTTATTACTGCTATATAATCATGAACTTTGTAAACATCCGCATTTATCTCATCGCCTTGCGGGACCACATATTCGTTTGTTCTTATAAACTCAACATAACGCGCAAGTATATCGACCGCATATGAAGATTTAGAGCTGCCCAAAGTCTCTATTATAGTCTGACGTATCTTTAAAGAGCTTTTATCCATCGGTAAAGCCCCGTTAATTAAAATCTCACCTATAGATTTTACAAAATCTGGACCCTCCTTTAACTCTTCGGGAGTATATTTTTTCAGCAAAGAAACAACCGCTTCTTGTTCAACTAGTTTAATGTCCTTATATGTTTCAAGTAACTTTATTATTGCCTCACTTGTAAAACCCTCTGCTTTGCCATGAACTACGGCTTCAATAATTCTTGCCGGCTCATCATCCAAAACATCATTTTGCGATATAGATTTATGCAAAACCTCTCTTGGAGGAAGTGCTTCCAGACTTTCTTCGGCCTCAACCGCACCCAATTTGCCGTGTTCTGCCAACCACTTTAAGGCTTCAAGTCTATTGAATTTGCGTCCTAAACTTTTTTGCAATTCTTCAACTGCATTATCATCCGCGCCGCCCACGTCACCATGCTCCGCACTTAATTTAACATGTTTAAGATTTCTGAGTTCTTCTTCAGTAAAAATTTCTTTTAATCTTTTATTGCTCATCGTAAAACCGGGTTTGTAGTCCGGTTTTTTTGACCTGTCCTCTGGTTCAGAACTAGGATTTTCTTCAAAAGATTTCTCTGGATTCATAAAAATTTATACGTATGGGTTAATCCGCTCATAAAGTTCTTGCAAACGGGCATTCCCGGAATCCTTTTCAATTGCAATCTTAACCTGTCCAACAACTAAATTCAGGACCATCAACCAAACTCTGCTTTACTTTTTCTCTCAACTTAGCTAACTCTTCAAATTCCCTTGGGTTAATTTTTTCAGACATACCAGGTAGTAGAAATTCGACTATTAAGCTACGAATTTCTGCTTAAATTATTATTTTTATTCAAAAAAGATTTATTAATACCAGATAACCCTCCTTTTTGTTCGCCTTCGGCGAACAGTCGAATTTTCACTACCTGGCATATTATTCTTCGTTTATTGTATCTGTGGTATCTTCAGCTACCTCTTGTATGGTTCCGGTTGATGGCGGCACCAGCTCGCCTCTCATTTTCCTTGCTTTGCGTCCGCTTTTGCCGCGCACAAAGAACAATTTAGCTCTCCTCACTTTTGCCCGTCTCAATACCTCAATACTTTGTACGGTTGGCGCGTGTAACGGAAAAATTCTTTCAACGCCAACGCCAAAAGATATTTTACGCACAGTAAGCATGCCGTTAATACCTTTGCCGTGACGAAGCGCTATAACCAAACCCTCAAAAGCCTGCGGGCGCTGCTTATCCCCTTCTTTAATTAATTGAACTACTTTAACGGTGTCTCCCGGTCTCACATCTGGAATGTTTTTTTTCTCGTGCGTCTTATTAAATTTTAAAATTGTATCATTCATATGAAATTTGTTCTTCGTTTTTTGATATTTTTAATTCTTCATCTTCTTTTATTAAATTATTCAAAACTTCCTGGAAATCTTCGGGCGGATCGGCCTCAAAAGAAATTCTTCTGTCCTCAGGCATACTTACCGTCAGGCGCATAGCGTGGAGCATTTGACGAGGAGCAAGTGATGCCACTTCTTTTGAGCCATAAAGCTTATCTCCCAAAATCGGATATCCGAACGCTGAAAGTTGCACTCTTAATTGATGCGTTCTTCCTGTTTTGGGGGAAAGCAAAACAAGTGTAGCTTCCTGAAACCTTCTTAAAACCCTAAACTCTGTTTCGGCATCGCGTGTTTTTTCCGGAACTTTTTCGTGCGGTCTTAATTTTTCAACTTCTATTAATTTAAATTTGCCTCCCACCCTGCCCAATTGTCCTTTCAAAATTCCCTTTGGAGCTTTTATCCTTCCTTTAACTATTGCTAAATATTGTTTCTCTACCTCACGCGAAGCAAATTGTTTTTTAAGCCATAAAAAAGTTCTCTGATTTTTTGCCACCACCAGAATTCCTGAGGTATCCGCGTCTATCCTATGCACAATACCCGGCCGCAAAGGATCCTCTCCAACTTTTTTTATGCTGACGTCATGAACCAAAATAGCATCAATTAACGTTATTTTTTTGCTGTCTTCGGCAGGACTTGCCCTGAGTTCTGTCGAAGGGTGAACCGCAATGCCCGGCGGTTTATTTATAACCAACAGGTCATCATCTTCGTAAACAATATCAAGGCTATTATTGGATTGTTCCTTTTTTAACACATTTATTGCTTTAAATACAAGATATTAAGACTTGATTTCTCTATTTTTGCTCTTCGAATCCGTTTGTACCTTTGACTGTCCACAATCCTTTATCTTCCTGCCATATAAATTCGACTGGCCTTGCAACTATTTTCTTTCCCTTCCATTGTCCGTATTGTGTTTTATTGATCGCGGCCTCCCGCTCTTCATCTTTTTTAATTTTTTGGATCCGTTGCCACTCGTTTGGTTCAATAACCGCTTCAAGTATGGGCTTCTCGCCCATACGCGATGCTAAAAATTCTCTCTTAATATTGCCGTCTTCCTCTTGTACTAGTTCAAAAAAAGAATAGCCCGTGCGAACTTCTCCTGCCCGGCCGAGAGGTAAGCTGGCTCCATACTTTTCTGGACTTAAAACAACCTCCGCAGTAACGCTTCCTTCGGGAATAATAGCCTGTGGTGATTTATCCGTTACTTCCCTATTTACGGCCTCCTCACTTGATCTTATTTCGTGATTTTCAATAGACATATAAAAATTAATATTTTGTGATAATTTTTGTGCCTGCACTGAGCGAACGTTAGTGAGTCGAAGTGCTGGGGGTCGGAATCGAACCGACGACCTATTCCTCTTCAGGGAAGCGCTCTACCGACTGAGCTACCCCAGCAATATGATGAAATCTAAAATTGTATTTCTAATACACCTCAACCGTTCTCCTTGCAAAACTTGCCCTGAGCGTAGTCGAAGGGCTGAGCTACCCCAGCATAGTCAGTTAATAAAGTAACATTATTGATAAATTTGTTCAAGAATACCCAGCTCTAATTTATCTTTAAAAACTATATACTTCATCATTATAAACGTGCTTGTCGACATACGAATATGGTTCAGAATTAACTAAATTAGAGCTGGGTTAATAACTCATAAGACATCTGTTATACAAAAACAAAGCACCTTACCAAGACTAAATGTCGAGGGATAAAAATGACCTGTATCATAGCCTTAACCGACAGAACAACTGTTTGGATAGGCGGAGATTCCGCTGGCGTCGCTGGATTAAATCTTGAAATAAGAGATGATTCAAAAGTTTTCAGACGAGAAGATAAAAATAAAAATATCTGGGCATTTGGTTTCACCACCAGTTTCCGTATGGGACAACTTATCAGATACGATCTTGAGCTGCCTGAATTAACCGCAGAAGATGAACAAAACATTCATCGTTTCATGGTTAAAAAATTTATCCCTGCCCTGCGAAAATGTCTCGCGGCAGGCGGCTGGCAAAGCAAAAAAGAAGATCGCGAAGTCAGTGGAAAATTTCTTATAGGCTTGAGAGGAAATATTTTTACTATAGACTCTGATTATCAGGTTGCTATTCCCCACAATGCATTTACGGCCGTGGGTGCTGGAGAAAATATAGCATTGGGAGCATTATTTGTTTCTGGAGATAAATTGCCGGAAGAAAGAATATTGAACGCTCTTGAAGCAGTCGAAACTTTTTCGACCGTAGTACGCAAACCATTTAATATAGTAACTACATAAAAATAAAACCGCTTTTTTAGCGGTTTTTTTATGTGGCGCTTTGCCCTCCATATGTTTCTTTGGCTAACTTAAGCACTTTTTGCGGCTCGGG
>Ga0209542_10002826_pt1 | contig 38248 bp, 37 predicted proteins | sample RifCSPhighO2_01_FD_184028 | JGI IMG/M metagenome (GOLD analysis project Ga0209542, IMG submission 184028) | Soil microbial communities from Rifle, Colorado - Rifle CSP2_plank highO2_0.1 (SPAdes) (version 2) | ecosystem: Environmental > Terrestrial > Deep subsurface > Rock core/Sediment ... | reverse complement strand
TGAACAGCCGCTCATAACGTGGCCCGATCATGGCCATGTCGTGATGGGCGTTGAAATATGCCGCAATATTGGCCTGCATCTCCAGACGGGCCTGTTCGTCGTTCAGGAGCGAAGCAAGCGCGGCAGGCATCTCGTCCGCCCCGGTCACCACCGCGCCCAAACGGAAGCGCTTGACGATATCATCCGGATCGAAATAGGTCAGCACCGGAATGCCGCGCCGCCATGCTTGCAGGAAGGCATTGGGGAAGCCCTCGCTGGGCTCCGAGGTATTCACCACCACCCGCGCACCGTTGAAGTAACCGCCAACTCGAGGGAAGGGCACGAAGCCCTCAAGATGAAAATTCGGCAGACGGCGAGCGCGCCGCTCGATCTCTTCATACACCGCTTCTTCCGCCTTGCCCACCGCCGGGCCACCCACCATGACGAATCGCGTACCCGGCATGCGCTCGGCCAGATCCACGAACAGACCGGGGCGTTTCCAACTGCGCAAGGTGCTGACCCACAGCACATAGCCCGGCGGCAGGCCGCAGTCCTCGCCCAGATCAGGCTCCAGCCAGGCGTTAGGTATCACCTCCCCGTCGCGACCGTAGTTATCGCGCAACAGACGGAGCTGGGTCTGCGTCTGGGTGACGACGGCGTCCGCCTTTCGCAAACCGTAGTTGAAAAATTGATAGTCCCGCGCATTGGTGATGATAACGCGGTGCGGATCGAGGTCAGCATCCGACGCCGAGGCAAACACGAATTTGCGACCATGCCGCCGGCAGAACAACGCCAGCAGGCCGGTGGTCATCCCCGCGCAGCGCTGATAGTAAACGTCGGCGTCGGCACGACGCAGCGCCCGCCAGATGCTGGTGATGCGGGGATGGAAGAAGCGCAGGTAACGGATGCCGTCTTCCTGCCTGTAAGTCTTGTGGACCGTGATGCCGTCGATCGTCACTGCGTCAGGCTGGCCATGATCGCGGGTGATGAAGGAAACCTGATGTCCCCGCCGCGCCAGGTGCTTGCCGATCAGGCATTGCTGCACCTCGGCGCCGCCGACGCGGATCTCGCCTTCGCCCGCCAGGGTCGGATAGGCGTTCAGCGCCACAAAGCAGATTCGCATGCCCATGCTACAAGGTGAAAGCTATGCCGACGAGCATCCACAACGGCAAGATAAAGTCGAAGCTGTGTGTAAGCCCGTCGATCAGGATTGCAGCCACGGTCGTGAAGAAACCTAATTGATACATGCTGTATTCTTGGCTCTTTGACGGGTGCTGTCGCGAGCGCACCAGCAACCGCCGCAGAGTCATCACCATCAGAGTGCAGAATAAAAATAATCCCAAGGCGCCGCTCTCCACCAGCACCTGTATAAATGTGTTGTGCGACTGCAGAAGGAGCGTACCAGATTTCCATCCAGGCCCATTTCCAACAACAGGGCTTGCAATGAACGCAGTCATGCTCTGCTCCCAGAGCGGGATCCGCTCCAACGCTGAGCGATCGCTTTCGATATTCTCGAACCTGGCCAGCATCTGCTCACCCAGCCCCATGAATAGCATGGACATAACCATGACCACGATGGCCACAGAGCCGATCGTGACCATTGTCCGCAGGGTCAAGCCGCGAGCCCGGTATTGGATGTACAGAGAGGCAAGGATCCATGCGCCCAATGCACCGCGCGCGAGCGTTCCAAACAGTCCCATGACCAGGACAATGAACGCAGCGCCGATCAGCAGGCGTATCGGGCGAGTCTTGCTGACCAAGTAGAGAATCTGCGCGGCAATCAGGGCAATCACATAATACAGGCCCATATAGGTTGGATGTCCCATGAAGCCGCTGGAATGATATGCCCTGGTTTCCATGCCAACGTCACGGTACTTTTGATAGGTCGGCACCCACCCCATGCCCGCGAACTCCGCCACGGTGGCGCCGAAATTGATGATGCCCCAGATGGCGAACGTCCACGTGAGATATTTGAGCGTCTTCTCATTATTCGGGCACAAGGACACGGTGATGGCGACGGCGAGGGTGCCCATATCCGAACGAAAGTAAGTCAATGGAACGTTGTTGAGATAGCCGGACAGGATCACCGTGCCCATGTAAAGCAGAACAACGATCGAGATGCCCACCGGCAATCGGGCGCGCGCGCGCAACCTGCCGGCTATCAGCACCGCCGTCAACAGAACCAGCAGCACGGCCTTGAGCATGCTTATCTGACCCATGCCGGTGATTTCGTAAATCACTCCCATGGCGCTCATCACAAAAAACAGGAACGCGGGAATGATCTCCGATCTGATCATCGCCCACGCGACCAGGATCGTCATCGCAACGACAAACGCAAGGAACCCGGGATTCTGGAGATAGTCCCACATCAGCACTGAACCTTCATGGATCCCGGCTATGATCTCAGAATGGAAAACATAATGCCAAGCTCGCTGTGCCGGAAGCGCATCTCGGAGACGATCTTGCGGCGGCGCAGATCGTACTTCATGATGCGCGCCGGCGCGGCATTCAGCAACCCGTCGCGCCACTGCATGAACCGGTCTGTCAGGAAGCTCAGATTATCCATGGAACGGGTCTTGCGGATGGTCGAAAAACCGACATACGCACAATCTCCGACCACCTCGATGCCACGACACCAGCCCATCTTGGGGTTGCGCTGGAGCTGTGTCAGATCATGCACCTCCAACCGGCGGCGGGACTTGGCGTCGAACACGACAATGGCACCGTTCACCGTCGTGAAGTAGACACGGTTATCGACGACCAAGCCGTCGTGCGGTCGCTCCACTTCCACTGCCAGACGCTCATCGAAATTGTCCAGGCGCACCGCATCGCGCTGCTCAAACCGGGTCACCCATAGCTGTCCATCGATCCTGAAAACATGATTGGGATGCGCTTTGTGCGGTTTGGTGCAGATCACGCGGTAATCTGCTCGTGGATCCACCTCCGCATAGTCACCCTGCGGCAGGACCGGGTAAAGCCGCGTCTGTGCTGCCTCAATCATGCCAACGTGATCGATGCCCGTCGAAGCGAATATCAACCCATTTTCCGAACGCATCACATGATGCAAGTCGTTGAATACGGGCAGAGTGATACGATTCTTGACCGTGAAGTTGTCTATCTCGAACTCGACGATCTCCGAGTGGGTGCAGGAATATAGCGTATTGCCGTATCGGGAGCAGCCGCGAAAACTCGCGCTGTATGCCTGGACGCTGATAGCCGGATCCGGCTTATCCTCTACATAGGAACGCAGTACCACACCGCGCTCGAAGTCCACCTCGCACAACACAGCCTGGTAGGACTCCGCCAGGTTGTCCATGGAAAACTCGGCCGCGCTTCTGCGCGCCCCGGTTACTATGAATGTTTCCGCCGCCATATCGTTACCTGATTGATAATCTCAACCGCCCTCGCCGCCGAAGGGCGCCGGCGCTGTTTCATCCGCGACCTTGGCAGGTATGCCGGCCCGTGTCCGGGCATCGGCATGCATAGTCATGCGCAGAGCGATCAGGAAGATAAGTATGTTCAAGACGGTCTGCACGGCTGAAAACAACCGCAGGCTGTTCTCCTCCTGCACGTCGAGAAAGGCCGCTACCATGAATGTGAGTCCACCTGCCGTGCCAGTAAGAATCTGCAATTGCAGCCAGAGCCGCTGCCTGTTCAAAATCACATAGTTTGACGAGGCCGGCGTGAGCGCAAAGGCCGAATAGAGCCACGGGGCGATTGCCGCCGCATAGACCCCTGCGATCGTCCATTGCTCACCCAACACAAAACCGAACAACGGCGGGCCATACACGGCAATAATTGTGAAAGGCAGGAAACCGACCAGAAGTACGCCAAATGTCGCGCGCACCAGTACGCCAGCCAACAGACGGCCATCGTTGCACATTTCCGCTACCCGCTGCATGTACACACGTTTGAGCGGCAAGCTGACAACCGATAGCGGCATCTTCAACAAGCGGTTGGCCAGGGCGTAGAAACCCACTGCAGACGCCGAGAAAAGCAATCCCATCAGCAGTATGGGGAGATTCTGCGACAGGCGGTTGAGCAATCCGGTCGGGGCGGAGTACATCGGAAAATCACGGTAGGTCTTCGCCAGCGCCGTCAGTTCCGCCCAGTTGGGCCGGCCGCCGCTGAACAGACCCTTCAGGCCGGCGCCACGCGACAGCATGACGACTTGCACGACGTAACCGAGAAATGTGCTGAGCATCAGCCACAGCACGCTGGAACCGAAGGCCACGCCGGCGGCTATCCTCGTAGCGCCGCTGGAAACGGCGACGGCGATCTCGGAGTTACCCAGCGATGGGTACAGTTTGCGGCGCATGCACCACGCCGTGAGGGTATTGATCGCACCCAGAAATAGACAGGCCAGCGGCAGGACGTACAACCAGTAGCCGAGAACGCCGGTTTGCATAAAATCCGGCCGCCACCAATGCAACAGCATGATGACCAGGGCCACCAGGACTCCGAAAACAACCGCAATGGCAACCGACAGAAAAACCAGGGCCCGCGCAGAGGTTTCATCCTTGGGCATGATCACCGCCTGATCATAGCGCAGCGCCGACGATACACCGATCACCATGGCGATCGAGATGAACAGACTGACGACGCCGAACTGCTCGGGGACATACAGTCGCGTGACGATGGGCATCAGCACTATGCCAATGAACTGCCCAATGACAGTTTTACTGGAGAGAGAGGTTACGTCCTTGATGAAGGAAATACGCCCGCTTGTAAACCAGGACTTACCCAATCGGCGACTCCCCAAGACCGCCATCCGCAGCGGCGCGATCCAATAGCACACCCATGCGCCGGCGCATATTCTCCACCCATTGCGCGTTTCGCGGATAATCCTCCGGCGACCGGATGGCGGCGCGTAGTTCGTTCAGCAAGGCACGCGCTGTGGTGGCATGATCACCCTGTCCGCCGGCAAGCCGCTCCAGCAGGCGCACGTACTCGAAATCCTCCATACCATCGCGTAACACTTCCCATCGCATTGACGGCACTGGCGCAAGAGAATTACCGGATCGCGGCGGATAGACCATCCAGGCATCACCAGCCGCATAATCTTTATATTGAACCTCGCGCCAAGGCCCCTGCTTCGACGGCGTGAACCAGAAATTGTAGGCGTAATGCAGGTAATTCTTGCCCTTCAGCCAGCTCACCCAGGGGATCATGCGCATCTTGATCAATGGGTAATCGATGAAGCGGTTCGGATAGCGGCCGCGCGGATTGAAAGCGGCCGTGTACCACCAACTGCCCCACTTGGCCTTCATGCGTTCCCTGTCGGGCGCTTCATTTTGTGGCTTCCCCATGTTGATGACAGGGATATCCATCATCCCCTCCCTTAAGGATGGCTGCAGATGTGTAGCGTCAATGACCGGCACGCCCGGCATGAATTCGTGCACCATCGCGGCAATCTCACGGTACCTGTCTCTCTGATCCAGCGTCGCTTCATCACCGACATGCTGGACATACCGTTCCGCAATGCCGAGCCGCCGATTCTCGCGCTGCAACGCCGGCAGCAACATCCGCAACAGTCGGTGACCCTCGGCGGTGACAACTTCCTCCCTGCCGAACCTGAGTCGGGGACCCTGCTGGTATTTTCTGATATCGAAGCTCTTCGGGTGATTCAGATGCGAGCCCTCGAAGATACGGAAACCGCGCTTGAGGAAGATCTCCACCCACTTAGCGTAGAGACTGAAATCGAAATCGTACCCGCCATCCTGACGTTGTATGGTGCGAATCAACCCAAGCTCCGTGAAGATCACATCTTGACGATGCGCCGCCAAATCGTCCGCGACCGCCTCCACAACGCGCCAGAATTTTTCGGAACCCCTGACTACTTTATACTGTCGCTCGATTTCCTCGACGTATACCCAGTTGGTCATGTGCATGGACGGTTGCGCGGGCAGTGTAAACGCCCAGACATGCAGCGTGACCGGCACCTGGCGCACGCCCTCCACCATCTCAATCTGGACCGTACCCCGGTAGGTGCCTGGCACCGCATCGGTAGGTACATACCACCTCACCCACAGGCTGCCGACGCCATCGATTCTGGCGCTGCCGCCCATTTCAACCGGATCGGGAAACCAGCCCGGTGCATCCCCGTCCAGCTCTTCCGGCGGCGTCGCGCGGGTATGCCAATCCACATACACGTCGACGGGAAACCCGTAGGAAAAATTGTCCGCGGCAAGCGTCGCGCTACCGTTCTCATGAACGAGCGGCGGCGCCGTCACCCGCCGCACGTCGACCCGGCGATCGGTCACCAAAGCAAGTTGTGCCGATTCGTATTCATTGCGCGCCGCCCACAACTCGATTGCCGGCGTCGCCTGCACCGTGATGGCCGTATCCTTGAACACCCGTTGCATGGTGCTGACCACGCTGATCTCTGGAACATCCGGCGCGCCGCCATGCGCCGCCCCGGCCAGCAACATCGTCACAGCGAACAGGGCGCGCAAGCAGGATTCAAACCGCATGAGACAACCGATCGCTCACCGATTTCCCTTCACGGCAACGACGATAAGTGCATACAACACCAGCACGCGGATGAGCGTATCCCTGAAACCGCCCGGTGGCAGCATGTGAACCAGTTTCTCGCCCGCGATCTTCCACTGCACGGGCCAAGTACCCAACGCGGCCAGGGCGGGCCAACGACGCAGCAGGCGCGTCGGCAGCACCTGAGCCTTGATAGTGGAGAAACCGGCCGCCAGCAACAGTGGCGTGAGTTCCGTGTAGGTCCACTCCTTCAAGTGCATGCCGCTGGCGACGGCATCGTAGCCCTTGCTGATGTCGTGCGGCCCATTGAGACCCGAGGGGGTATCGACGACATAACGTCCACCAGAACGAAGTACCCGATAAACCTCGGTGAGATGCAGCGGCAGATCGTCGGGATGTAGATGCTCCATGACCTGGCTGCTGAACACCACGTCGTAGCTGGCGTCCTTCTGGCCCGGCAGCCGCACACCTTCCATCAGCTCGAATTTCAGATTGCCGCCGGCCTCCGGAAACTCCTCGGCCTTGATCGTGGAGATCTCCACGCCTGTGCAACTGCGCTGGTGCGGCGCGATGTGCGCCAGATACTCGCCCGTGCCGCAGCCGATTTCCAGGACATCATTACCCTTGCCCAGGGCCCAGCCGAAGGTGGCATCCTTGGCCAACACCGTATTGCGGCGCTGCTCCTCGGTCTTGTGCAATGCACGATGCCAAGTCGCCTCGCTGTAGAGACGCGTATACGCCTCCTTGATCACCCGCGGACGATCCTCCGCCGAAGCGGCGTGGATGCGCGCGGCAAGTTCTTTCTCAAGCAGGTACTGCTGGTAACGTTGTGTCTCGTCCATCGGGACTCCGCAATCTCGCGTTATTTCTGCGGGCTGGCCGCGCTGATGCCCAACAACCAGCGCGCGCAGCGGCGCATAAAGCGGTCGCTGCGCCACAATGCACGGGAGGCTTGGCGGTAGACGGGCCACAACGCCCAGACAGGATTTTCAAGCTCCGTTGCAGGGTAACCGAGCCGCGCTGCTACAGCCTTCAGTTCCTCACAGGGCTGGAACCCATAGTTCCGATCCAGACGCCATTTTGAGACGGAGAGGTCATGCAGATATTCGGCGCTCGCCGGGTCATACGCGATGCCGAGGAAATCACACAGCGCCCGCATGCGTTCGGGATCGCGCACCATGTCCTCGTAGCGCAGCACGAACAACCGCTCGCCGAGCACGTCCTTCAGGCGCAGCAGATTGCGGTAGGCGGTGAGCCATTCGTACTGATGCCGCTCCGGCAACATGCGCCAGCGCGACCACATCGAATACAACGTATCCATGGGGTTGCGCACCAGACCTATGAACCGAAACTCGACCTCGGGCATGCGCCGCCCGCATTCCGTCAGGAGATTCAGCGCCGACCACTGATGCAGGTGATGGGGCGACTTCTCGAGGAATACCGGCGAATGTTTCACGCAAAGCTCGCGCCAACCACGGTAGATCAGGTCATCATCGTCACGCGCCTCGAATGTCCCCAGTTCGTCCCGTAGCAGAGTGAGCAGGTCGGCACGCGCTCTGCCCGCTGGAATCGGCACCTCGCTGTCGAGCATATCCTGCTGCTCCAGACCGAGTACCGAAGCGGCCTTGGTCCAGTACAGGGTCTCGTGCTCGTAGTGTCTCGTCCGGGCGACGTGCGAAACACCGCCCTGCTTGATCAAGAAATTCTGCAGTGCGCTCGACCCCGACGACTTGGTGGACAGGATGACGACACATTTTGTGGTATTGCTGGACATGCACCGTCTCAACTTCAAATATCAAAAGCCCCGGAAACGAAACCCGACGACCAATTGCATCATTTTATTTGATCCCCGGCTTGCGTGCGATTATCTCAGGGCTTCCTACAAGCAACTCGTCATCCGCGAATCCGGAAAGTTTTTCTTTCAAATCTGGAGTCAGCAGGGGTATTGCTTTGGCGTCGCGCTTGAGACGGATTTCAACATTCTCTGACCCATATACTGCCGCGAATGCTTTAGTGTAGTGACTCAGCCTGTACTTATTCACATAGGCATTACTCGGCACCGTTCCGTAAAGATGTTGCCAGGGCTCGAACTTTCTCCAATCCAGCGTATGCGCCCCATCAAGGGCCGTGTAAAGTGCGAACACATGGTAAGTGGTGCCACCAGGCCTGAGCATCCGGAAGGTTTCAGTTGCAATCTTTTCAATCGGCTCGATATGCTCAAGGAAGAACCTCGAGTAAATAAAATCGAAGCTGTTTTCCTCGAATTTCAAGTCTGTTGCGTCCATGTTCAGAACCTTCCTGTTGGTGAACAACCTGTCACCATTCATCTTACGGAGCTGACGACGCATAAATTCATCAAACAATAATTTCCGGGTGATCGTTTTGATGGCTTTCCATGTACCTTGTTCAAAGGCCCCAAGGTACTTATCAATACCGATGACATCGTTTGACTCGTCAAAAAGCTGGATCACACCACCGCGACCGGCACCGAGCTCAAGTATACGACATCCGTGCAGATGAAATTCTTTTTCAAGTTTTGAGTATGTGCTGTATAACCGTTGTGCTGTTATTCTTGTCGACACGAAAGAATTTTTAAATAACAAGACTGACTCGGTAATCTTGTTCATATTGGATTTGGTATAGTCCATGGCTATTGATCCGTGCTCGCTGGTGTCCAGTTAAGAATAACGATGCATCGCAAAGTCAATCACGACGCGGCTCTTGGGTGATTCCAGGGCATCCCCGACTTGAACGGTATTGGCCGATCTGGTCGCCCTCCCGGTCTTTGGGCCGGAGTGGATCGTGCACATTGGCAAGACGCGTCTGCTCAGGTGAAGGAGCTTCTGCCGTGGAAGGTTTTTTTACCTTAGTGTCAGCCGGTATCAGAGTGATTACTGCAGCCGAACGTTGGCCCACGCCGAGCGGTACCGCTGCATGGCATTTGCGCAGCCGGCCTGCCGGAAGAGCTTGCGCGACTACGCGCGCGCAGCCATCATCAAGAAACGGTTTCATCTCCACGATTCACTGCATAGGATGCTAATAATTCTGTCAGTGACCGTGATCGAGAAGATCTCATTGGCGCAGACTCTTGCATCGCAAGAATCCGACGATGAACAGCACACGATCGATAACCAGTTGAACCTGTTCATATCTTAATAGAACGCTAATGCTCCATTATGATAAGATTATGCGAGGTGGACTCGTTAAGCGGACGCAATAGTATGTACTGAATCGTTCAGCCACGCAGTCCCGGCATTGTACAGCCACCCCGTGTCCCGGAACAACGCATGCGCGCATCCATTTCAGGGGCGCGTTGCGGCGTATCTGCGCAGCCCGTGCTTCAGAAAATATTTTGCCAGACTGACGAGATGCAGTCGGGAATGGGGGGTGGTAAAGCGCCGCACACCCACATGCAGGCTGGCATGCCGCCCGGCATGCTGAACAGTGCAGGCAGGCACGTATCGTACCCGCCACCCTGCTTCCCAGAAGCGGCGGCACCAATCCACATCCTCCATGTAGAGGAAAAAACGTTCGTCCATGGGCCCGACGTCCTCGATCGCGCTTTTCCGTACCATCATGGCCCCCCCCGATACCCAATCCGCATCGCGCTCGACGTAATGATCGAAATCTTCCATCAGATAACGGCGCCTTTCCTTCGTTGCCCCCGGCAAATGGCGCAATGCGCTGCGTACCAGCAGAAAGGTCCAAGGATACGGGAAACGCCTGCAGGAAGGTTGAACTTCGCCTTGCTCGTCCGTTACCTTGGGGCCAACAACCGCAATATCCGGGTTCTGTGTCATGAAGGCGATCAGTTCGGGTATCCTCTCATCGGTGAGGCGGCAATCCGGATTCATGATAAATACAAAGGGCGCATTACACTCCGGCAATGCCCGGTTTACCCCACCTGCGTACCCGCGATTGCAGTCATTGGCGATGACGCGCGCCCCCGCCAGCCTTTTCCTGACTTGAGCCAGGTCTACATCGGAATATTCGGAATTACTGACAACGATGCATTCCCAACTCAAATCACCGAGATGTTGCTTTAAAGACCGCAAACATCCTTCGATCTCTTCAGCACACCGATATTCAACAATCACGATTGAGAGCTGATTTTCGCGCATGATTATTTATCGCTTGCCCGGAATGCCCAACAAAACGAAAACCTATGTCTTAAACCACTGGGGGCGCCGGAAGTAAAAACTGCCACAAAAATAGGGGCACCATTCTTGTCTTTCATGTCTTTCCCCGTGTTCCCGATGGTTCGAATTCATTTTGCTATGGATTCTTGGATATTTCGCTGATTTTTCCTGCCACGATGGCCGGAATGCGCGAGGCTGTCGCCGGCCGGACGGTCATCCGGCGGGCGGCCTCGATTGTTCCGGCCAGGTCCTTCATGTCCTCGAGCACCAACACCCTCCCCTCTGCAGCAAGCGCATACACCACTTCCGTCTGGATATCCTGGCACTCGCCCAGTTCCGGCTTGCGTGGTACCGCTATGGTGGGCTTGCCCGCCCTCAGGCAATCGCGCAGGCTGCCGAATCCACCCTGACTTATTGCCAGGTCCGCCTCTCTTAGCCAATCAACAATCTGGTCGTGTGGCACAAAATCATGACAGTCGACATGCGGAGCGGGCAATTTGGTGTGACCCACCTGGGCAACCACCTTTTCCCCCGTCGCCGATGCCAACTCATCCACGGCCTTCAGGAGGCGGTTGAATGGATAGGGATTGGTGCCCAACAGCATCACGATCACAGCAGCGCCCCTCCATACACGGCCTTCGGGTAGTGCCGCAACATGGGTTTCCATTGCACAATGAATAAATCCGCAATCGGGTATATCAGCCGCCCGGTACGCGACGGCGTGGTCACGCGCGCGCCGTTCTCAATGAAGATTATTTTTTTCCCTGCAAGTTTGGCCAGAAAGCAGGTCGCCAGCGCAATTCCCGCCCCCGTGCTGACAATGACCTTGGGACGCTTGCGAAGCAATATCCGCAGGGACTGCCAGGCATTCTTTAGGTAAAGCAGGGGGCTGACGTGAGGGTCTACTACATAATAAACCTCCCTGCCGGCCAATCGGTCGCGCACATGCGGTTCATCATAAGTCACGAAATAGCATTCAACCCTTACTTCGGCAACTGCCGCCAACGCCTCCGAAAGATGTCCGCCGGCAGAACATATCACGCATACGGTCATGATATGGTTTCACCAAGCACGCGGCGTCTGAAATCGGCGCGAAAAACCGGGAAGCTAACCCGTTCCTTATAGGTTTGTGCCAGCATGCCATCCGGATCGTAAAATATCACCGGGATCTCCTCCCGACTCATTTTACGCAATAACTCTTCAAGATCGAAGGCATATAGATCGAGCGGGAACCAATTTATCGCCGCGCGCAATCGCTCCACGACGCAGAAAATCGCCGCACGCAGGTGATTGACCAGCCCCGGGCGCATGACGACGCGCAGGTCGATATCCGATGTATCTTTGTACCCGCCCTTGGACAGAGAGCCGAAAGACGCCGCGGCGGCGAGACAAGACTGTTTCTGCAGCCGGCGCTCGAGCGTCTCGATATAATCGATAAAGCGGCGCGGATCGTTCCTGCCCCAGTCCAGATGACGACGCATGGCAACTGGCTGGCCGTTGATCAGCCAATTAGTGGTGTGCGCCAGGAACCATGCCGCTAACCATATCATCGCCGACGGCTGTTGCCCGATCAGCAGCCACCATAGGACAGTCAGCAGGACATCGAGGCCGAGCTTGACGGCCACCTCGACGGGGTTCATGTAAAGCATGCCCTGAAGAACCCAGTTTGACAGGACTCTTCCCGGCTTGGACTGGAAAAACTCAACCAGCCATGGGTTTCTGATGAACGACGGCAGTTTTTTTTGTTTCATCGCTGAATGGACGCCCTTTTCGCCACTTCACAAAAAAGACTTTCAAGGTCGCCATTGTTTTGCAACGGTATCAGGCCGTGTCGCGCAGACAGCGCGAGGTACAAGTCCATCCGTGATGAGAAATTTCGATCGACGTTCGATTCCGGTCGCGCCTCCAGCAGTTTTTCTTTGTCTCTTATTACGAACAGCACGAGCGCACTTTCTGGAAGAAGCTTGAGAAACGCCTTACCCAACGGATGCCGGTCGAGGTCCGTGATTCGCGTATCCACCATCACATCGACCAGAATGTCATATATGAAGCGATCAAGTATCAATATACGATCGCCGCGTCGAAGCCGCGGCGCTATCCAGAACCACCTGATCCTGAGCGCATCCAGATACTGCAAGACTATGAAAATCCATGACACCAGGCGCGAACGATAAAAATTATGGTAACCGACGCGCACACCGCGTACGGTCTCGTATCGCGTCAGGCCAACAAGCCGGCAGAATCCGAGCAGGGGCTTGGAGAAAAAATGATTGAAACGCAGCCAGCGGACTTCAACCGGCAGACCCTTGTCGCGCAGCGTCTTCGCAAGCCATTCGACCACGGTGGACTTTCCGGCGCCATCGATGCCCATGACATAAATCAAGCGCGGGATATTCATCGCGTTCCCGTACCGATCTTTACTGGATGTGACGGACCACTCCCAACCGCTGGCCTGAATTCCAACATGGCGACCATACGGCATGCAGGTGGCGCACCCATGGCTGGCTTAATAATCATCTGACAAACACTCGCTCCGCATTGTTATCCTGTTGAAAAAGAGAGCGCGGCTACCTTGTCCCAATCAGGATAGGTTTCCATGAATTCCCTTGCTGCCTGCGCCATTTGACGGCGGGTGCTTTCAGATCCGGCGAGCTCAAGCATCGCCGCCGCCATTTGCTGCCTGTTCAGCGGATCAACAACGGCACCGCGCCCTTGCACCAGCTCCGGCAAGCCATCGACGGTGGAGCTGATAACAGGCTTGCCGCGCGCCAAGGCCTCGAGCACCGCGATCGGGACATCGGATGGCACGACGACGAATGGCAGCACCACCAGATCGCACGCCTCTATGCTCGCCCACACCTGCTCTCTTGAAAGCCATCCACCGACAATGGATACCTTGTCCTCAATGCCAAGCTTCCTGCACCGCGCGCGAAGTTTATCGCATTGCTCTTCGCTTGCGCCCCGCGCTAGCACCCCGAGATACGTGTGCGTGGATTCCCGGATGACGAGAGGAAAAGCCTCGAGCAAGGCATCGATACCCCTAATCGGCCGGACGGCTCCGAGATAGAGGAGCACGGTTGCATTTTCCGGAAAATCCAGCATCTTCCGTATCGCGTTGATCTTCTCCGCGGGAACGACGGCACGATCGCGATGGTCCAGACCGACCGGAACGACCCTGACCTTCTCCGCCGGCACGCCCGCCGCGACAAGCACTTCGCGGTTGGCACGGCTTTGCACGATTACATTTTTCACTTTGCTTTGGGACAGCAGTCGCACGAACAACCCGCGTGGCACCATCCGCTGAAGCAGGAGCGCCTTCAGCTCCTCCAGTGGCACGCCGTGCGCCCATGCACGGAGCAGAACCTTCCATGGATAAAGTGGGCAGGTGATCATGGCGGTGAGCGGACACGTAATTCGCTTCCACGCCCGCGAATATGCGATGGTTCGCGGCGTGGTGCTCCACCACACCTGGGTGGCCTCATAACTGTTAATCAGCGCAACCAGCGAGTTGCGTTTTTTGAATGACAGAAGATCGGTGGAGACGACCTGGATTCGCTCCGGCCAGGTCTCCTCTTTCGTGCCTTCGGGAGAATCGGTAATAACGATGACGCGCCGACCCGCAACCATCCGGACGGCGATTTCATAGATATAGCGCCAAGGCTGCAACAGAATATTTTCGCGCCGGAAACCATGCGCCACGAAAAGAATTGTCTCTGACACTAGGATGACCCATCGGATCGCAAGGACACGAGTTCATTGGCAAAACGTTCGACGTTCCCTATAGAGTAGCTTGCCTCGACGATTTTGCGGTTTCTCTCGCCATGCTCGCGGCGTAACGCCGGATTCGTGGCTAACATCCGGATGGCGGTAGCCAATTGCTCCGGCGAGCCTTCGTCCACGAGGGTCTCCTCAACCAGTTCGCCAACGGCGCCACAGCGCGTCGCGACGACAGGCAGCCCGCAGGCCATCGCCTCCATGAGCACAACCGGGATCCCTTCCGCACCCTCTTCCTTGGTGGTAATGGACGGGAGGCAATAGATGTCAACGCTCTGATAAATTACACGCAGTTGTTTCTGGTCCATCTTGTCGAAAACGATTACGCGATCGGCAATGCCCTTTTGCTCGGCAATCTTATTCAGGTTCAACGGTCCAAACCCAACAAATAAAAAGACAACGTCAAGATCGGTTAAATGCTTGGCGGCATCCATGAGAAAATGAAAGCCTTTACGTTCGGTAAAACGACCAACAGCCAAGACCCGAATAGGCGCAGGACGATATATGCGCGTATCAACGAATAACCGGTTCAGACGCAGAGAGCATTCCTGAATTCCATATTCGTCGCGCAGGCGATCAAACCATTTCTGTGCAATCGGAAATACCCGGGCACATGCTTTTGTTGCGATCTGGAAAAGTCGCGGATTGGGGTTTGTATAGAATTCATGGGCATGAATAGTCACAGACAGGGGCACGTTCAATAACCGTTTGCAATAATATCCTATGAAAAGTTTGTGGTCGCCGCAGTGACAGTGAATCTGAGCCACTCTTCGTTTTCGCATCTTGGGAACAAAGTACAACGCATACAGCAGGTCTACTATGCCTCGATCCCTGATTGCCTCGAATAGCAGGTATGGGCGGGCAATTGACCGCAGCGCAAGCAATGGAAGCCAGAGAATCAACAGCCACAGGGGAAGATGGTAATACGGCCACCCAGGTTTTGGGCCAAGAACATCCCCTTTTTTGAACTTCGTGGCAAATAGCACGATGGGGATGCCTTTCCCGGTAAGTTCTTCGATTTCCCTATAGACGAAGGCGTCTAAACCCGATGTCATCGAAACGACATACGCAATTGGCTGCTGACTGCTCATTCATCCTCGCTCGCAATTAATGAAGTACCGCCCTTCCAGGCATCTTCGATGTTACTGTTATCAGTTCTGTCGCTCATGTATCTGTTTTTCATATACCTGAACCAGGGCATGCGCAACACCAGGTCATAATCCGCTTTTACCGCGTGCAATCATATGATCAGCCAGTCGCATGCACAGCGCCATGAGCGTGAATGTCGGATTGGCGCTGCCGCTGACGGGAAACACCGAGCAACTGGCGATATACGTGTTCGCGATATCGTGCGCGCGCAACGCCGGGTCCACGACGCCAAGATGGGGATCTGTGCTCATGCGCGTCGTGCCGGCCTGATGATAAGTATCGACGACATCCTTTAACCACGCATCGCTGTCCTCGAATACCCGTTCGTTCCATTTCGCCGTCCCGAACCCCATCCGGTCCCAGCCGCGGCGGAAATGCTCCACGAAGGCTGCTGCCGTCAGCCGTTCCTTACCGCCGAAACGCCAGTCGACTGACAGCCGCGGCATGCCGAGCGCGTCGCGTTCTGTCCCCAGCGACACACGGCTGTCTCTGTCCGGTTCCTGCTCGATGTCCACGTCCAGAAAAAAACGCGCGCGCGGAGGATAGGGCAGCCTTCCTCCCAGGTAATTGCTTTTCGCCAGCCGCAGCATATAAGGTGTCTCGCGCAGCATGTACCACATTCCCCGCAGACCGGGAATCGGGTTTTGCCGCGCCTGTGCGGCCCGCAGCATATCCCGTATTTGCGCAAAACCCGACTGTTCGCTCGCTTCGAATACCACCTGGCCAAACGCACTCATGCACCCTAGCTCGCGCTGCACTGTCTCCCGCAGCTCCAGCCGGACAGAATGCATGGTGCCTTGATGGAAAACCGAAGAAAATGTCCGTGCCAGACGCTTCGGGTCCCGGGGCCAAAGCTCTCCGGCACGGATGGACAAATGATCCTGAAAATAGCGCCCGACCAGTCCCGAGGCGTTGCCGACTCCTTCCTTTACAACGGAATTTGAAGCCAGTAGCAGACGCGCCGTTTCCAGCGTGCCGCAGGCTACCACGTACGTCTGCGCCCGAACCAGTCCACGCCGTCCGGCCAGTGAACGTATCGCAACATGGTCCAGCCGGCCACTGTCAGGGTCCATCACCAGTTCCACGGCATTGGCATGAAAAACAATGTCCACGTTTTGCGAGCGCGCGCAGCGCCGCCCCACTGTCCCCGCGAGATTGCGCTTGCCGAACTTCGCCCACTTGGCAAAACGCATCTCGAAGCTCGCCGGATCCAGCGCCTCCGGCCGCAGCCCGAGTTCGGCGCACAATGCCTGATCGTACGAGAGTGTGTTTACTTCCAGAACCTGCGCGGCCCGTTCGTAGTAGGGTTGCAGTGTGGCAAGGTCAAAAGGCCATCCACTGCCGTGGACATGTGGACGGATCGTGAAATCGCTCGCGGTTAACGGCAGCAATTGGCTGCCCCATTTCGTCGATGTTCCTCCGAGCACGCGAAATCGCCCTTCAGATGTTCCCCGGTGCGGTATGCCTGCCATTGTTGCCTGATACAACTCCTGACTTTCCGGTTCCAACTGCTCGCCTCCCCCCTCGATGACCAGCACCTTCAGCGAGGTCCGGAGAAATTCGTGCGCCAGTGTCAATCCGGCGACACCCGCCCCGATGATGCATATATCTGCCGTGAGTTCCGTGCCATCGGCAAGGTTATTGAAATCCAGGATCATTATTTATTGTTCACGCCAATATCATCGCCAGGCCGATCGTTTAACGCCAATTCAGCATCCACCAGTTCGACAAATCTGCTCACGTGATCCCGTGGCGGCAGGCCATTGTCGAGCCAGCGCGCCAGACGCTGCAAACGGGCGGGCTGTGTGGTCGAAAACAGCACTACCCCTCTGGGATTGGAATATAGTGCATAGGCGATAAGAAAGCGTGCGAGCGTATCGGCAGCGGAAAAATCCTCGTTGAGAACATCGTTCCAGCGAGCGCGCAGTTCCGCGCGAGATTCAGTCCATTGCGATATCGTGTTGTGAGTCTGTGAGAGAGGACTGAATGTAATCAGCGCGCGTGCCGCAAAATCCATCTGCCGCATCGCCTCGCGGTGCAGCACATCGTTGTCGGTTTGCACCACACGGCACAAACGGTCGTGGCGGGCAAAAATCTTGCCAGACCTCTCGTAGTTACCCGCGATGCCGAAGGTGCGTATCTGGCCGCGTTGCCTGATTCCCTCAAGACAGTCCTCCATCCCAGCGTCGATGGTATCGTGTAAGCCGGGTTCGTGGAGGAAAAACATGTCGACATAATCCGTCCCAAGCTCGCGCAGACTTTTCATCAGGCTGACTTCGGCGCCTTGCGCGGTATAATGCCGCGCCTCGTAAAGCTGGTCCGCGCGCTGCGAGACACGGCGTTTCAGCCGGGGGAAGGCATTGGCAACCCCTCGCATCAGCGGCTGCATCCATCGAAGCTTCTCCACAAACCCATGCGCTGCAATGCCGAATTTCGTGGTCACCGTGACTTGGTCGCGACGACCGCGCAAAAAAATCCCCAACTCGCGTTCGGCAGCGCCGAGCCCATACATTCGCGCCACATCGAAGTGACGTATGCCAATATCGTATGCTGCGCCCAGAAGCTCCTGCCGTTCACGGCGGGTGCGCAGGCGCATCAGACTCGCGCATCCAAAACCAATGCGTGTCGTGCAGATATCGGTGTTTGGCAGAATCGTTGTTTCCATCATTGTTCTCAGGAAAATCCGAGCGTGCCGGAATGATTTTACTTGAGCATAACCACCCAAAGGAGTCGCCGGCATTTATCAGGGCATGAAACCGACGCAACGACAACCCGGGCCGCATCCGGTCAGTTCATCATCACCAGACTCAACGGTGTCGGTAGAAATACCATTTCAGGACATTAAAGACCCAGCCGGCGGGCGATGATGTTGCGTTGTATCTCGGACGTACCCGAGTAAAGCTTGCCGCCAATCGAGTTGCGCAGATCACGCTCAACCTCGTAATCTGTCGTAAAGCCGTAGCCGCCGTGGATCTGCACTGCGTCGAGCGCCGACTGGACGCAGGCCTCGCTCAGACAGACCTTGGCGGCGGCCGCATACAGGGCGGTGTCCAGTCCGCGCTGCTTGGCCCAACCGACCCGGTAGAGCAGCAGGCGCGCCATTTCCATCCGCAACTTCATCTCAACCAACTTGTCCGCGATGGCGGGAAATTCGATGATCGGTTGCCGGTACTGTTCGCGTTGCGAGGCATAACGCACGCAGGCATCGAGTTGCCGCTCCATCGCGCCCAGGGAACAGGCCAGGATACAGCCACGCTCCCACTCCATGGAGGAATTGAATATCTCGGCCCCCTGGCCCTCGGCGCCGAGCAGATTGGCCGCCGGCACGCTGCAGTCCTCCATCACCAGCTCGGCCATGGGCGAGGTGCGCAGGCCGAGCTTGTTGATCTCCCGTCCTGTTTTGAAACCGGGATAATCGCGTTCAATGATGAATGCGGAAATTCCCCGCACGCCGCCGCCCGGGTCGAGGTTGGCGAAGACGACGAACAAGTCGGCGACCGGCGCATTGGTAACGAAGGTCTTGGTGCCATTCAGCACATAATAGTCGCCGTGCCGCCGCGCCGTCGTTCTCATCCCGAAGGCATCCGAACCGGAATCGGGCTCGGACATGCCGTGCGCTCCGATCAGTTCGCCGCTGCATAGCCGCGACAGGTAACGCTGTTTCTGCTCGTCGGTGCCGTAGTTCAGAAGCGGCATCTGAATGCTCCACATCTGGGCATTGATGCCGAAGATCAGCCCGGCGTCCTTGCATCCCTTGCCCAGCCCCTCCATGGCCATCATAGTGGTGATGATATCGGCCTCGCTGCCGCCGTATTCCGCGGGGAATGGCAACCCGTGGATGCCGAACTCGGCGCAGCGCCGCCAGCCTTGCCTGTTGAAATCACCCTCATGGTCGCGTTCCGCAATGCCGGCATTGAGCTCCTGCCGCGCAAAATCTGCCGCCTCCTTCTTGATGGCGAGCTGTGTCTCGTCGAACTCGAATTCCATGCCAGTTAGCTCTACAGGTTTTTATCGGATGTGTCCATGGAGGCTACATTCCATCATACCGCGGACCACCCCCACCCTCCGGAGGTATCCAGCTGATATTGCGGTAAGGGTCCATGATGTCGCAGGCCTTACAATGCAGACAATTGGCCGGGTTGAGTTTTAGTGTGCCCGCATCGCCGGATTCCACCCACTCATACACGGCGGCTGGACAGAAACGGGTGCAAGGATTGCCAAACTCCGTCCGGCAACGTGTGGCACATATCTCCAAATCATGCACCAGCAAGTGCGCGGGCTGTCGTTCTTCATGGCGCGTTGCCGAATAATAAACGCTGGTCGCACGATCATGGGTCAGCCGGCCGTCGGCCTCGAAACGTGACGTGACGTTGCCATCATCTTGGCGCCTCAGGTACTCATGACCGGCGCGGTTGCGTGCGCGCCGGCGCAGTCCGCGGCCACTTGTGACGAGCTGCATCAGCCCCTGCGCGATGCCAGGTATCATGCCGTGTTCGAAACCTTGATGGAAATTGCGCGCCGCCCACATTTCGTCTCCCGCCCAGCTCGCTCGGACCCGGTCGTCGAATTCCGCCAGGTCCAACGGTGTTTTATTTCCGGCCGCCAGGGCGGCGAAAACTGACTCAGCAGCCAGCATGCCGGTCTTCATCGCCAGATGTATTCCCTTCATGCGCCGGGTATCGACATAGCCCGCAGCGTCGCCGATCAACAGCGCGCCCGGCGCATGCCCGCGCGGCAGCGTCCAATATCCACCTGAAGAGATCGTTTTGGCGCCATAGCGCAGGATACGTCCGCCATCCAGCACACGACGCAGTTGCGGATGCTGCTTGAAGCGCTGCAACGCGGCGTGCGGCTCGAACAGCGGATCGGCATAATGCAGGCCGACCATCAGTCCGAGCGAGACACGATTCTCTTCCATGGCATACAGCCAGCCACCGCCGTACATCGACCGCGGTAGGGGATAACCGAAGGTGTGCCAGACCGTACCCGGCGCGATCCGGCTGGCCGGCACTTCCCACAGCTCTTTCATGCCCAGCGAATAGAGCTGTGGATTACTCTGTGCATCCAGGGCAAAGAGATCTATCAGCTGGCGGGACAAGGATCCGCGCGCGCCTTCGGCGAGGATCGTAACCCGTGCCCGCAGATCCGTGCCTGGTTCGAAACCGGGGCCGGGTTCTCCTGAGCGTTCGCGCCCACGATCACCGGTGCGCACACCTACGACTGTTTCATGTTCGATCAACAGCTCCGCACCCGGCAACCCTGTCAGCACGTTCACGCCCTCGGCCTCGGCCCTCTGAGCCAACCACTGAGCAAGCTTGCCGAGAGATATGAGATGGCAACCATGGTTGCGTTGCAGCCGGGTGGCCCAGGGTATGGAGAAGGCGTGCTGTCGAGAAAGCAACAGCAATCGATCCTCGGCGACCGGCACTCCAAGAGGCGCGCCGGTTTCGGCATATTTTGGCAGTAGTTCCTGTAAGGCTGCGGGATCGAACACAGCGCCGGATAGCGTATGCATACCAATGCTTTCGGCTTTCTCGATCACATAGATATCGTTGGAGCCAAAACCCGTGCCTGCCTGCCGGAAAAGCTGTGACAGACGCAAGGCACAACTCAGGCCCGCGGGACCCGCACCGACAATCAGTATCGGGGTCTCCAACCGTTCGCGAGCGGGAGATGACATGCGTGTTCGTAGCCTCGCGCCGCGCTCAGCCGTTCCGGCGCGACTCCAGCGCCTGGATCAGCGCCGGAACGACCTCGTGCAGGTCGCCGACCACGCCAATATCAGCAACTCGGAAGATCGGAGCCTTGGCATCCTTGTTAATCGCCACAATGGTGCCGGCACCCCTCATGCCGGCCAGGTGCTGGATGGCGCCTGATATGCCAATTGCCACGTAGAGTTTCGGGCTGACAGTGAGTCCGGAACTGCCGATCTGTCGTTCTATCGGCAACCAGGCCTCATCGCACACGGGTCGAGATGCCGCCAGTTCGGCACCGAGCAGGTCGGCCAACCGGCGGGCCATCTCCAAATTGCCGGCGGAGCCGATCCCTCTGCCGACGGCCACAATCGCATCGGCCCGTGTCAAATCCACGCTCTCGTGCGCGGCACGTTGCGGCGGATCACCCTTGGTCCTGGGCGGAGCCGCATCGAATCGTGGCGTCACGCGTTCAACGCGTAATGCACCGCCAGCCAATCCGCCACCGTCCCGCACGCAGCAACCGGGCTGCACGCTGACAAAATGTGGTGCTTCGCCCACTGCCCGGACACGCGCGCTCAGTCGGCCTTGAAACAATGGTCGCATGAACGCAATACCATTGGCGTCCTGCACCACGGCGGTACAGTCGGCCAAGAGGCTGCGTCCGTAACGCGCGGCAAGTCTTGGCGCGAAATCGCGCCCCTGGTAGGTATGCGGAATGATCACCCAGGAAGGGGCGAGGCTGTCGATGACCTGTTGCAGCGCGGGGCAATAGAACTCCGCCGAGTAATCAGCCAGTCGCGGGTCTTGAACCAGCCACAGCTCATGCACGCGCGCAGCGAAGGCCGTCTCCAGACCGGCGGCATCGGAGCTGAGCGCAACGGCCACTAATCGCTCGGGGTTCAGGTGTTGTGCCAGTGCAACGGCGTCCCAGGTCGCCGGATGGATCTCGCGACCCGCGCACTCGGCGACAACAATGAGGGTGCCCGACATCGGAAAAAACTCAATGTCCCAGAACCGCGCGCAGGCGCTCGGCGAGCTGTGTCACCACCTCCGGTGTCGCACCGGATAGCAGCGTCATGTTCTCGCGCGCCGCAGGCACAATCATTGCCTCGCAGGACAGGCTTGATGACAGCGGCGCTGTGTGGGCTTCGGCCAACGGCACGGTCCGGACCAGACGCTTCTTGGCTGCCATGATCCCCTTGACGCCCGCGTAACGTGGCCGGTTGATGCCCGACTGCACCGTGAGCACGCAAGGAAGGGAAATATCCCACCATTGAGTTGAGCCGGCCTCAAGCTCGCGTCTGGCCCGCAGGCGATTCTGCTCCAGCGTCACTTCGACCACCATGCTCACATGGGGCAGGCCGAGCAACTCCGCGATCATCACGCCGGTTTGACCATGGCCGAAGTCCGTCGACTGGAGTCCGGTCAGAACCATATCGTAGTGTGTTTCCCGGATAACTTTGACGATCACCTGTGCTGTCTGCAGCGGTTCACGCGCGAATGCCTCGGCATCCACGATGTGTATGGCGTGATCCGCTCCCCTGGCGAGCGCGTCGCGCACCGTGGCAACAGCACGCTCGGGACCGACAGTTATGACTGTCACCTCGCCTTGATGACTGTCTTTGAGCATGAGAGCAAGCTCCAGCGCATACAGGTCCGGCTCGTTTGTCTCGCGCGGAAACTCCGCTTCGCGTATCCAGCCCGCGCGTTCGTCCACCGTCAGGGGGGCATCTGGACTGATCACCTGCTTCATGCACACGGCAATTTTCATGCGGTACCTGCCCTGAGAGTCTCATTGACGGTTACCCGCATTTGAGCCGGGTTGTACAGAGATCGACCATACTCCACTGCGTCAGACAGCAAGCCGGTCCATGCCTGATTTTCATCCAGGGCATAGTCACGTTGCAGTCTGACGACCTCAAAGGCGGCTGGAAGAAGACTGCTGTCTATCGCCAAACCGGCCAAAGCCACGTCCGCCGTCGCATCACGTCGCTCCTGTTGCCAGGCAGCCCGTCTCAGCAGCAGCTCAGCTGCGTCGAAGCGCACCTTGAGGTCTGCCAGTTTATGCCCAAGCATCTGGTAACGCTGTGGAGGTACGCCTTTCAGCTTTAAACCTCGGGTATATTTGCGCGCCGATTCCAAGGCTGTTTCCAGCAGGCGTTGCAGCAATCCCAACCGGGTCGCCTGCACCAGGAGCTGATCGCGCGACGACAGTTCCGCCGGCAGCGCATCACCCCCGTCATCACGCCCCAACACCATATTATGCGGGACCAGCACCCGCTCCAGTCGAAGCGTGTCGGCCCGGGCGAGCGCCGGGCCCGGTGACCGTTCCCAACGTATCTCGTCAGAGGCAGTCAGTGGCACGAGAAACGCTTGGCGGGAAGTGCCGGCGGAGGCGGCGGGCGCCTGCGCGAACACCAGGACGAGATCGGGCTTGAGTCCTGCCGAAGCAGTCTCGCTCGCGCCGGTGATCCGGAAGCCCCCATCTGCGAGTTTTGCTTCCATGGCGCCGGTCAGCGCACGTGCAGCATAGCATTCGCCGGAGGCCAATCTTGGCAGCCACGTCGCCTGTTGCTCGGGCGTGCCGCAGCGGGACAACGGCAGCACCCCCCCGAGCAGGTGACAGTTCAGGGCCAGAACCATCGGAACATCGGTACCGCCGTAGCCCAGCGCCTGCATCGCCAGGACGAGGTCCAGCGTCCCTGCGACGCCGCGCCCCCCGTGCTCCCGAGGGTAGGTGATGCCCGTCAGACCCGTGGCCCGCAGGGCGTCCCAGTGCGCGCGTGAGGGGCTGACCGCATCCCGGTCCGGCGTCGTCAGACGTTCCCGCGCCAGCCAGACGATCTCGTCAAGCAATTTGTGCTGCGAAGGCGTGAGTTCGAATTCCACGCTAGAGCGCCTTGAGTGCCTGGTAGTCGATTTTGTCCGTCGATGTACGAGGAAGATGCGGATGGAACACAAACAGATCCGGCACCATGTAGTTCGGCAGGCGCCCGGCACAGAACGCCTTGAGCGCCACTATGGACAGGCGCTTTTCGCCACGTGAGCTCACAAAGGCCTTGATACGTATTCCGTATTCTTCGTCTGGCACCGCGATGACGCCGGTCTCCTCTACTTCGGGATGCTGGTAGAGGCAAGCCTCGATCTCTCCAAGTTCAATCCGGTAACCGCGTTTCTTGACCATGCGGTCACGCCGCCCGAGATAGATATAGTTACCGTCCGCATCCTCATTTACCAGATCCCCCGTCCGGTACCAGAGATTTCCCCGTGCGTCAGTCAGGAATGCCTTGGCGTTCTGCTCGGGCAGATTCCAGTAGCCCTGTGTGACGCCAGGACCGCGAACGACCAGCTCACCCTCCGCACCGCGTGCGGCCGGCATGCCCTGCTCGTCCACCACCATGCACTCGAGATGGGAGCAGCAACGCCCGATTGGATAGGGCTGGGTGCGATCCTCGGGGATTGGTTTGGGTATCTCGTGATACGTGCACACGTTGGTTTCTGTGGGGCCATATAGATTGTAATAACGTGGTCGCGGCAGAAGCCGCTGTAGCGCCCTCAGGTGCTTCACTGGAAAGACCTCGCCCGCAAACAAAATCTGACGCAGCGCAGAGTAGTCGTGCTGGTCCAGAGCGCCGTACTGGGCGAGCAGCGCCAGGATCGATGGCGCCGAATACCATGTGGTAATCTGGTGCCGGGCAATCAGCGGCGCCATGCGCGCTGCATCCTTACCGGTCTTCTCATCGATTAGAACGATGGAAGCGCCATGTTTGATTGGCAGATGTATATCGAGAATGGAAAGATCGAAGTGCAGCGGCGCATGCGACGAGCAGCGGTCCTGCTCTGTGAGCTGGAAAGTTTCCGTGCACCAGTCGAGAAAGGATAATGCATTACGGTGCGTTAACATCACGCCTTTCGGCTTGCCGGTCGAACCAGAGGTATAAAGAATATAAGCAAGATCATCCGGCCTGGAGCAGTGTGTGCTTGTAGCGATGAATCCCGTTCGCTCCCGCAGGGCTTCCAGCACATCCCGAAGCACCAGCGCTTCTTCAGACTCGGGAACCACGATGAATACAGGATTAGCATTAAGCGACGTCAATTCGGCGCGCAGCTGGTTTGCGAAATGGCCATGGACAATCACGGCACGCACTCCGCAATTGGCGAAGATATAGGCGTTACGCGTCGTTGGCGCTCCCGGATCCACGGGCACATAAGTAGCGCCAGCCTTCAGAATCCCATAGATCGACACTATTGAGTCGATTGATTTCGGCAGAAAAAAACCGACTCTGTCATTCGGACCTACCCCAACATGCCGAAGATAATCGCGCAACAAGCCTGAGAGACGATTCAATTCCGCATAGCGGACCTCTCCACGGTCCGGCTCGGTCACCGCGATTCGCTCCGGTGACCGTAGCGCAGTTGTCTCCAACAAGTGCTGAACATCGGCTGCTGGCATGGGATACTGCTCCAAAGTCTCACTCAGCGCTTCGATCGGATAAGTCTCTCGATATCCCGCAGTGTCCCGAGATTATCCTCGTCCGCCTCGTGGGCCTGAACAGTGATCCCGAAGGTCTGCTCGATAAATGTCACAAGTTTCATGGTTGCGAGCGAGTCCAGAATTCCTCCTGATATCAGCGGAGTAGTGTCCGTCAATTCGTCAGGCTCAGCGCCGGGGAGAAATTGCTCCAGAATGAACTGCTTGACCTGCTCTTTGGTATCACTCACAAACGCATCTCCTGAATATTGGCTTTCATGTCACTTGCTCGATTGTATGGATGCGGTCGCGACCGGTGCCGTCTGAAGCACAATCCGCCCGAATACCGCCTCCTGTTGTTGGTGCACAACTCGGTAAAGGCCCTCAGCCAACAGCCGATGACCAAGGGCATTCGGATGGTTATCCCATTCCGCCAGCGCCAGCTTAGTCTGGCCGTGGCCGCGATAGATATCGCCCAGGTCAAGAACGACAAACCCGGCGATACGCGCCGTCTCTGTAAGCATGGCTGCCTCCTTGGTGGCGCTCCTCTCATTGGTTGCCGGCAAGTACACCCAGACGGGCGCGACACCGCGCGCTTTGCAGTCTTGCACGATCTGTTCATAGGTCCAGCGGGCAATGGCATGCGCATGTGGTTGCAGGGCGATTCGGATGTCGTCGACGAGCATATCCCTCGATACTCCGGCCTGAACGAGCAACTGGCGTATGTAATCAAATGGAATCTCTTTTCCGTCGCGCAGTGCCTGCGACAGATGGTTTATCGGGAATGTCAGATCCTGCAGATGCGCAAAATAGAACACGGCATCCGGATCGAAGTCAAAAACCTTCTCTCTCAAGGCAATCAGTTGGCGCAGACCAAGGCGCGCGGGTGTGCCGAAGTTGAGCACCTCAAAACCGGCATATGCTTTGCCGACGACATTCCGGTTAAGCTCGCTCTCGAACAGGGACTCAAAAGTCTGATGATCTTCCACGCCGGAACCAAATACTGTTGAGGCGCCGAGCGCTGCAATGCGAAAGACGTCATTGGGTTTATCCAACGCATACTCACGATCTCGCATTCCCCAGCTGTTAGTGCGCAACATGGCGCCCTTGAACGACATTTCCAGATTTGGCCGCACTTCACCATCCAAGAAATCGGGGCGCTGCCGCCAGCCGGCAGTATCCTGAAAGCTATCCCAGCCAGCCGGACGCTTGCTATATAGCTCGCGTAATGCCGTATTCTGCCGATTGACGGCCATCAGATGTTCATAATAGCCGCGCACCAGCAGTGTCTTGTCGCGCTCATTCAGGCCAGTGTTGAATGCCGTCTTGATCGCAACAACCGCAACCGTCGGCAACTCAGTGTACACCGCAGGGAGGCGCAGCAGGATGAGCGCCACCGACGCCGTCGCGGTGATTGCTACCGAACGCCAGAAAATCGTTCTCGGTGGCGGCGCCTGAATACGCCCCCCCTGCTTGATGACGCGCTGCTCAAGCGGCTTGAGGAGGCGCGCAACACCAAATAGCACCGGGGGCGCCATGAACAACGCAATCCCACCGACACCGGTCTTTCCAATCATGCTGAGCCATTGCGCCAGAGAGTCGCTCGACCACAGTGACCACAACAGACAAATGGTGATAAATGTTGCCGCCGTGCGACAAGCCGTGATGGCAAAACGCAAAGGCGTCCACGCCCGGCCACCGAGGTCACGCGCCGGCGGATGCTTGAGTTCATACAGGGAATTGACGATCACCAGCACGGCGAGAATGGCCCAGAACAGGCCATCGTGCCACTCCAGCAGTACATCCCCGCGGAGCCAGAACCACTGATAGGAATGCAGTACCCAGGTTCCGGTGAAGACTACCAGAGTACCGATCAGGATCGAGGTAAATTCACCGCTCCCACGCAGGTAGAAACGGACTGGATAGTAAAACAGCTTCATCATGAAGTCTTTCCAGTAGATATTGATCCGCCGCCAGAAGTCTGTGAAACCGGACGCGAAGTAGTACAACCTGTGTGTTTCATGGAGGTTGAAACCGAACATCAACAGCATCCCGACAGCCAAATGGAAAAGACCCGAGACCCGCAGATACAGCAGAAAAGCCGCCAAGCTGTACTGCACGAAAGTTCCTATGCTGTTGACCTCGGACGGATCGAGCACGAAATTATGGTAAATCAGGCGATAGAGCAACAAATGCACGATACCGCGGAACATCCACTCGATACCGCGCTGGTAGATCAGGTAGTCTTCCTGATCGTAATAATGTTTATTGAAACGCGTGTAGTCGATGACCGGAAACAATGGGAAGCAGACGTTCGGTATCATAAAAAAATAGCCGATCGTGCGCGCCAGTGAAGGTTGTATTTTCCTGTGCCGGAGATCGTAGAGATAGATCGCCAGCCGGAACATGAACATCGAGCCGAGAATCGGCCAGATCGCCCCCGACCAGGGTGCCTCAAGCAATCCTGCACGCATGAGAGCGAAAATACTGGCGACAGCAGCGATTAGGACGACCCGCTTCCAGAAATCAATCGGCAAATGACACAGGCCGATCAGCAGCAGGCCGAGGCCAAACAACCAAAGGCCGACCTCTACGCCCAAAACTACCAGTATGGATGCGACCGAAAGCGCCGCAAAAAACGGCAGCCGCCACTTCAGCGGCAGGATGGCATGAACCACAAATCCGCACCAGGCCAGAACCGACAACTGGAAGAAGGCCCTGCTCTCGATCTCAAACTGGCGCACCAGCAGGACGAGCAAGGCAAACTGACCGGCGATTCCGAACAGTCTTGACAACGAAACAAGATCGAATGTCGTCCTGACCGATGCAGTATCCGATAACGCCCCATTCTGATTCACGATCTCTCTCCCCTCTCCGGGCCATGCCAGCTTGACCGCATCGCGTCAGGCAGTCCGCCATACGCGACCTACCGCAGTTCTTACCTCACGATGCAGGCCCTTCTGAGGCGTAGCCAGATGGCTATATATAATAATAATTGTATGCGTCTGTGTTATACGTCCTAGACGTAGATTTCAAACAGTTTGCCCCAAGACATTAACGTAGTCCAGACCGGCGTTATCCAGCCAGCTGCTGTTCATTGTTGATTACTCCTGCCAACTATCGCCTGCGTCCAAATAACCTTCACGTAACAAATAAAGATAGATTTCCTGCACAGCCTGCATTGGACTGAGGTCAGTGGTGTCGAGGCGAATTTCGGGACTCTCCGGCACTTCATAAGGATCGCTGATTCCTGTGAATTCCGGAATGAGGCCCTTCCGCGCTTTGGCGTAAAGCCCCTTGCGGTCGCGCGCCTCGCAAACCTCAAGCGGCGTTGAAACATGGAATCTCGACAAAAGCCCCGTGCTGCTCAATCAGTTCGCGCACCGCGCGGCGGGTGCTGTGGTAGGGCGCGATGGGCGCACAGATGGCTAGCCGATTGAAGCACTGATGTGGTCATTCGAAACCCTGCCAAAACATAGCCGCGAATAAAAAATCCTCTCAAGGAAGGATACAGCGCAACAGCTTTGGTTATAATCTAGCCAAAACCACCCTGACTACCCAACTCACCGTCTTTCCTGCACACAAAATGGAATCTTTGAATCCATAGAGTATCCATCAATTCCTTCTTATCATATTTAGACCTAATATCCTCGTGAATCTCTTCGTATGGCAGCAGTTCATTCATTCTCGCCTTTTCTTTTTGTTTATCTACATCAATGATCTTAAATCCAAGCTTCTGAAGCATATCAATATAGAAAGGAAACCTCAGGCGGTTTACGTATGCGATACTATTACCACACCAGAATTTCCAATATTCATCTGAATACTTCAAAAAATTCACGTCCGTAACTTTGTTGTCTCGAAAGAAACCAGGGTTTCTGAAATGGTCGGTTAAGTTGACGATATGACTGTGATATCCATTGTTCGAAAGAAACTTTTTAGACTCTGAAAATATTTCCCACATCACTGGCTCTGGAACATGCTCGAAGACAACCTGCGAATAACACACAGTCACTTCACCATAAAATGGCTTCAGATCCGCAACACTGTATGGTGCAATGTAAGTAATCCCTGCCCGTCCCAGAAATTCTTCCATATCTTCACATAGTTTTAATTCCTGCAATTTCTCCCATATTTGACTCTCGGTATAACGGGACTTACATGCAATATTTTTCACATGTTCGTCAGAAAACATCTCTAGATATTTTATTGATTCACTAAATTTAACATCCTTTGTTATATCCACTGTTATAACTTTTTTTACCCCAAGCAATATCATCGTTAGGGACTCAACAATTGCATATCCAGTTCCTAACTCCAGAAAGACGTCGTTCTCTCCGATGCGATATCCGGCTTTATTTAGCCGTTCCAGATGAATCAACGCCTCGTTGATATGATAACCAAGTTTTTCCTTCATGTAATTTCGGTTCATTAGCAATGAACCAATATGGTTGAGCTTGTCACCACCACTTGTCATGCTGAGTACTTTCTGAATTGATGCTTTAATGCGCCAGTCCATATTATCTCCACTTCATTTTCTTGAGGAATAAATAGAGAACGATCTTCACCATGATCAGCGACAAGAGACTGGCTGCGCCGCGATGCGCTCCAGCCACGCAGCGGTACGCCGCACCATCTGGTCAACCGTGAATTCCGCGAGGTACCGCTCGCGCGCCATCTGGCCGAGCCGGTTCCGCAACACTGGATCATCGAAGAACCGTTCCAGCGCGGCAACAATCGCCGCAGCGTCGGCGGGGGGAACGATCAGGGCCTCTTGCTCATGGCGCGCCGATTCGGTATTGCCGCCAACATCGGTGGCAACGATGGCTTTTGCCGCACGCATGGCCTCCAACAGGCCAATCGAGTGGTATTCGGCGAGCGACGGAAGCACGAAAACGTCCATCGCATCGAGGCAGGCGGCAATATCCGTGCGAAATCCGGTGAAAACCACGCGGCCAGTGAGGCCGAGGGCGTTTACCTGCGTGCGCAACGCATCGTCGAGCGATCCTGCTCCGATCAATACAAGCTTGGCATGTGGATAGCGACTCGCGACACGACCGAATGCATCCACCAGGTAGGCGACACCCTTGACAGGATCGAGTCGTGAAGCAACGCCCACCAGGATCTCCTGCGGGAGAATTCCCCACTCCTCGCGCAAACGGGTGCGCGCTACGCGATCCTGCACGGTATCGGGAATGCCGTTATGAATCGCCTCAACGCGCGCCGGGCCGAGTATGGGCGGGTGCAGGGCAAGCAACGCCGCTTCATCAAGGGGAACCGCTATACCCTGCTGTCGCACCGTGAGAATCTGGACCTCGATGGCCGCCAGGCACTCAAGACGCTGCTCGCCGCCAACCGGCGGCTCCACACGGCTTACCTGCTTAAGGAATCGTTCGGGCAACTGTGGGACTACTCGAGCGAAGCCTGGGCCAGGAAATTCTTTGAGAACTGGAAAGACGCACTCAAGTGGCAGCGGCTCAAGCCGTTCGAGAAGTTCGCGCAGATGATCGAACGTCATTGGAACGGCATCGTTTCCTACTGTAAGCCCGAAAACAAAGTCTCGCTCGGTTGCGTCGAGGGATTGAACAACACCATTCGCGTCATCCAGCGTAAGGCGTACGGCTTCCGCGACGAACAATACCTGGCCATGAAGATCATCACGCATTTTTTGCCACCGCTCCCGGATCATGCAAAAATCACCCACACGTTTCCGCGTTGAGCCTTAATTATAAATGTTCCATGGTCACTAGCATGAATACAAAATTGACCCGCTCGGACCTGTTTTCTTCAGTTTTCAGGTCATACCAGTTTAATCCAATCGGAAAGATTTTGGAGGGAATGAGGGAGCAAAGAACATCAAAAAAACCCAGTTTGTTTCAATTGTCAAGCCTTTGTTCTCAATAATTAAAACAGAACTACCTCTCTTGGCATTTTGGCGAAAAAAATGTGTAACAGTAGAATGCCCTTCAAATGGAAACACCAAAACTACAACGCTTCCTCACAACCGCAGGATCTTGGATTGCCCTGCTGCTCGGGCTAGGTTAACGGCAAGGTCTGCTCGATGTGCCGCAAGGGCCACTGCTGGGACAATGTCGATCGAAGGCTTCTTCAACAGTCTCAAGAACGAACGGGCCCACGGCACGCGCTACACGACGCGCGAAGAAGCGATCAATGACCTGTTCGAGTACATCGAGGTGTTCTACAATCGGAGTCGCCGCCACTCCGCGCTCAAGAGCAAGTCACCGGTTCGGTTCCTGCAGGACTGGATCTGCGCACAGCACGGGCGGAACATGGCAGCATGATCACCGCCCCATGGAACACGGAAAACAGAGGAAACTCAAAATGTACGGCACGCTGGTGTCTCGAATAATACGGCTCCCATGAATCGCCGCGACTTTTTCAAGCTCATTGGGGCCCATATCGCAGCGTTCACGGTACTTTCCGCCGGATGTCGGAACGACCCCGGCAATCCCGGCAATGATGTTTCGACGGCAACGAGTCCCTCCGAAATTCCGGCAGATGCCCTCCTTGAGGAAAACGGCACCCCGCTGCTGGCTGAAAATGGCGACTATCTTTTGACGGGGTGAATGGAAGTGTCCGCCGCACGCGACGTTGATCCACCGGTCCTGTATACCTGTTTCCCATTTTTTCGAACCACACTCCGCTGGTTGGGCAGGCTTGTGTGAATGACCCAATATGGTTACGGAATGACTGCTCGCGGGCTAAGCGGAAGCTGCAAGTGTCCGATCCGAACCAAGTGAGGTTCGCGCGACGTCGCGCAGCCGCATCACGGATACGGGTGATAGCCGTTGGTGGCGCGCACATGCAGGTACATATTGGGGTCGAGGGTGCCGCGCGTTGCGTCGTCCTGTAAAGACGATGAATAGCCGTCGGGCGTTGCAATCCACCCTCCCACAAACGTGTTCCCGACGGACGCCCTATCACAAAGCACGTTGCGCAACGTGAACACCGACTTGTTGAAATACGGATTGATGAAGCTGTTTGTGAGGCTGCCTGCTCCGCCTACTTCTCCAAGGTCAAGCAACGTTTCGTAATTCTCCACGTCGGGACCATTGAAACAGATTCTTGACGCCCCGCGCAGTTGCAGGCCGATAGTCCCGGTTCCAATGCCAGACGTACACGCCGCCGACAACTGATTAATTGTCATGAGGTTGACACGTTGAGTTGCATTAGGTGATGCGAACTTCATTCCGATTCTGTTGTTCGAACGCGTATCAATATAAATATCGCTCCATGCTACGTTACCAGTGTGGTAAATATCGTTGAGTTGGTCGTACAAAATCCCGTTAGCATAAGTTGTAACATACACGTCGCGCATGCTGACGACATAGCAATCCCTTATCTTGAGCGCCCAAAACGAACCATTATCAGGCCCTTTCACAATGCGGACATTATGAATATGCGGCTTGAAGATGCCGGTTGCCTGTCCCCCGCATAGAACAGCATCCCCATTCAGAGTCGTTGGCACATCCAGCATCATGTTGCTGATGCCCGCGCCGCTGCCGGTAATCTGAATGCAGTTACCGAGATTGGTCGCTCCGGTCCAATACAGCCGTGTACCCTTGGCGTTCGAGTACGATGGGCGCCAACCTGATGCTACGCCGTGCATTACGACACACTCCGACAACACCAGCGTATTAGTGCCGAGATTGATAGCACCGGCCATCACGTGCACCTCGCCGCCCTGACCGTCAGCATTGAGGCGTTCAACGGCGTTAAGCAATGCCGTACCAGCCTGCGCATCCGTTCGTGCATCAATGACCGCGTCGTAGGGACGGAGCGGGCGAATCGCCGTCTTGACGGTCGCGGATGACTGAACAATGGGGATGAACTCTGTGCCGTTCAGGCTGGAGGCGTCGGACAGCTCCGAGATTTTCTTGGACATTTGTAGTGAGCCCTTTGCCGATACTTCGTTGTTTTCCACATACAGAGTGCCCCCTCCGTCTTCCTATGATCAGGAACACACTCAGGTAGGCCAACATCATTATGCCTCTTGTGTTTCCTGATTTCAAAGAAGAAGCAGGTGAAGTCTAAACCTGTTGTAAGAGAAGTGGCCCCAATAATCTGAACAACGCGATAAGTGGATTCTCTGCCCAATCGGAGCATGATACACCCCGGCAATATGGAGAACCACATGAGCAGACGATCCCCCGTAATCATTCACCGGCCTTCCGGGCCAAGGTCGCGCTGGCCGCCCTCAAGGGTGACAAGACGCTTTCGGAGCTGGCCACGCAGTTTGATGTGCACCCCACCCAGATCACGCAGTGGAAGGCGCAACTGCTGGAGCGCGCCGCCAAGCCGAACTGCTCAACGTGAGCCGCGGGAGCGTGTATTACCTGCCGAAGCCCATGAGCGAGGCCAACCTCAAGCGGATGCGCCGCATCGATGCCCTGCACCTTGAACATCCGTTCGCGGGAGCCCGCATGCTGCGCGATCTGTTGCGTCAGGATGGCATCCACGTCGGGCGCAATCTAGTTGTCGCTACTCCTGCGGCGACATTCGACATCTCGATACTACGCGCCTCAATATTCCTGACTCTTTTCAACGCCTCGGAAAAGACACCGCCACCGCAACCCACATCAAGAGTTCTTGATATTTGATCCGGCACCAGCGGCAATAACTCGCTACGAGTTTGCGAAAAATATTCGGTACTTTCTGCACTCATTTTGGATATCTCGCATTGGATTTCTGCATATCAACGCCTGTACCACGCCTTGGTTTAACCACGCCCGCCGCGCACACCAAAGCATGAGCAATCCATAACAATCAGGCATGATCGAAGGCTTAATCACAAACATTCATCATCAAATTCACCGGCTACGTCCAGATACCCTTCCCGCAGCAGATAAAGATAAATCTCCTGCGCCGCCTCCATTGGGTTCATGGCCGAAGTATCAATCCGCAACTCCGGCCTCTCCGGCACCTCATACGGGTCGCTGATGCCGGTAAACTCTGGTATCAAGCCCTTCCGCGCTTTTGCATACAGCCCCTTGCGGTCGCGCGCCTCGCACACCTCCAGCGGCGTCGCCACATAAATCTCTATAAATGCGCCGTGCTGTTCGATCAGCTCGCGCACCGCGCGGCGGGTGCTGTGGTAGGGTGCGATCGGCGCGCAGATGGCTACGCCGCCATTCTTGGTGATCTCGCTCGCCACGAAGCCGATGCGGCGAATGTTGAGGTCGCGGTGCTGCTTGGAGAATCCCAATTCACTCGAAAGGTTGTGCCGCACGATATCGCCGTCGAGCAGCGTCACGGGGCGGCCGCCGGCCTCGATGAACTTGGCGTAGAGGATTTTCGCCAGCGTGGATTTGCCGGAGCCTGACAGGCCGGTGAAAAAAAACGTAATGCCCTGCCGACTGCGGGGCGGGCAAACCTTGCGAAGTTCTGCCAGGACATCAGGGAAAGAGAACCATGAGGGTATTTCCTGGTCATGCGACAGGTGGCTGTACAGCTCTTTCTCCGTGAACTGAACTCCCTTCCTGCCTTTCTTTTCAATCTGTTCGACAGGCAGGAATTGATCGTCCTCCGGCATGTAATGCATTTCCTTGACGGGGATCATGCGGATGGCCAATTCAGCCTGATGCTGCGCCACCAGCTCCTGTGCGGCATAACGGGGATAAAAGCGCTCGCCGCCCAGACGAACCTCCGGCGGCGCGGCGTGCTCCGGGCCGACGATGAAGTGCGAGCAACCATAGTTCTGGCGAACAATGGCATTCAGCAGCGCCTCGCGCGGCCCGGCCATGCGCACGGCCATGGGCAGCAGCGACAACATGGCGAGGTTGTGGGGATAATAACGCCGGATGGCCTGATAGCAGTGCACCCGCGCGTAGTAATGCAGGTCACCGGGTTTGGTCATGCCCACGGCAGGATGCAAAAGGATATTCGCCTGCGCCTCTTTGGCCGCGCGCAGCGTGATGTCCCGGTGGAGGCGATGCATGGGCTTGCTGGTATTGAACGCCACCACACGACGCCACCCGTGCTTTTCGAACAGGTGGCGCAGCTCCTCGGGGGTGTCGCGCAGCGTTTCGAAATCATAGTGCATCGGAAGCTGAATGCCTTCGATCTCACCGCCGACATAGTTTCCATGGACCTGTTCGAACAAAAAACGCACACCGGGATGGTTCAGGGAGTCAGTGCCATAGACGAGCTGCACCTCGCGCTTCTTGTCGGGTTTCCACTTGTCCGCGACGCGCAGCACCGCGAGCATGAAACCTTCGGCGTCGTTCAGCCCCAGATAACCGCCAGATTCGAGTTTTTCGGCAACGGCGTCGGGGACATCCAGGGTAATCGGCATGGGCCACAGCAGGCCATTCGGCAGGCGCACTTTTTCCAGGACGCTTTCATACGCCTCGCGGGTCATGAATCCGCGCAGCGGCGAGAAGGCGCCGTTCATGAGCAACTCCAGGTCGCAGAGTTGGCGCTGGGACAGGGTGATCGAAGCGAAATCCTGCGAGTGCGACTTGAGCGCAGCCGCGCGTTCCTCGGCCACCAGAAGATTCTGCAAAGTGCCGCCGTAGGGTTTGATCAGGTGGTCCATATGTATTTTCTTTACCCCTCATCCCCTTCCCTTCTCCCGCAAGGGGAGAAGGGGGTTGTTTGCAAGGCGCCGCCGTATGGTTTGATTAAATGATCCATAGTAAGAAAATTCTGATTTATATGATCATCTGCCGCAAAGACGCGAAGAACGCAAAGAAAAGCTCATGATAATCAAACATAAAACCTTTGTGCTCTTTAGTGCCTTTGCATCCCCGGCTCCGTAATCGGCGCATCCCTACGCCACTCCTGTGGCAAGTGAATTATTCAGCCCTTCTGATTTTCCTACCCCTCACCTTCTTCCTCTCCCGCAAGGGGAGAGGAGACTATTATTTGCAAGGTGCCGCTGTAAAGTTTGATCAGGTGCTCCATTCGGTATATTCTTCTACAAAACCATCTTCCTTTGCTGGATATCCGCGCGTGAACCGAAAACAACTGATCCGAGAAATCGAGCAGATACCCGAACCCCTCCTCGACGAGATCCACGATTTCGTGGGCTTCCTGAAGGCGAAAATCGCGCGTGCGCGGATGGACACTGCGCTCGCGAGCGAATCGTCGCTGAAGAAGGATTGGCTGTCGGCCGAGGAAGAAGCGGCATGGCGCGATTTGTAAAAGGCGATGTAGTAGTTGTTCCGTTTCCCTTCTCAGACCTCAGTCAAGCCAAGCGCCGGCCGGCGGTCGTCGTGGCCAGTCTTCGCGGCGACGACCTCATTCTCTGCCAGATCACAAGCCAGGCGGTCAAGGACGCCTATGCCGTGGCGATTATGGATGCGGATTTCGCCGAAGGCGGGCTGAAGCAACCGAGCCACATTCGACCCAACCGCCTCTTTACCGCCGACTCCCAGATTATTCTCTATCGCGCGGGTCGGCTCGCTCCCTCCGCCATGGATCGGGTGACCGATAAAATCATTGATATCCTTCGCGGTCAGTAATTTTCCGAAAAAGAGGCAGTTCTCACTCATACCGACTCAGTTTCCATCAGCACTTTCCGCCGGAGCTTTGGCGGAAGATCGCCCGGTTTATCTCGAACGCAACGGAAGATTGCAACTCTGGGATGCAACGGCATGGAGCTAGCGCCTTCCGGGTTGGGCATCAGACTTGTTCGTTGAATGCACGAAGAGCGCGCAGCAAAGCCGGAAGATCGCCGCTGATGATGCTCCATAAGGTGTCATTGTCAATGCCAAGATATCCGTGAATCAGTCGGTTACGGGTGGCGATGATTTGTCGCCAGGGTATCGATGGGTGAGCGGCGCGAATAGGCTCTGGTATGTGCGTGGCAGCCTCGCCAATCAACTCCAGGTTGCGTAAGGTAGCGTCATAGTTCAAACCGCTGGATTCAAAGCCGGCTTGGTCAAAACCTTTGCTATAAGCCAAGGCTTTTTCAACAAAGCCGATCATGTCGTCCAAGTAGAACCGCCACTCGCGCTCAGACACTCACCGCCTCCCGTTCGATAAAAGGACGCAATTCTGGCCGCATAGCCTTTTCAGTCACAAGGTCAACCCGGCAACCCAATGCATCCTCCAGATGGAATTGCACGCCAAAATAGCGTTGCGATGTGGCGGGTCCATCGAACGACACCACAATATCCACATCGCTGTCGGGACGTGCTTCATCACGCGCGGTAGAGCCGAACAAGGCCAGCCGGACAACACCGAAGCGCCGCGCCAACTCCGGTTTGGCGCGGGCAAGTACCTGTAATGCCCTCGTTCGGTTCATGGATGTCTTTCTCATTCAAGGCGTGACAGGCGAAGCCCTTCGTGCGGCCTGTTCAGCTTTGGCGTCCATATGCATGAAATATAGGCTGCGCCAGCATGTCGACGCAAGCGCCGCTTTGCCCCACACAGTCAGGAGTGCGCAAGCAGCGCCGCTTCCAGCATGTGGCCGAGGTCGCTACCGTCCTTGTCTTCGCCACGCAGCACGGAACCAAACACGCGCGGGTTCGCGACTTTGTACCGTCGCGCGGCATAACGCACGGCAAGCCTGTTTGCCTCAA
>Ga0209542_10002824_pt1 | contig 38256 bp, 30 predicted proteins | sample RifCSPhighO2_01_FD_184028 | JGI IMG/M metagenome (GOLD analysis project Ga0209542, IMG submission 184028) | Soil microbial communities from Rifle, Colorado - Rifle CSP2_plank highO2_0.1 (SPAdes) (version 2) | ecosystem: Environmental > Terrestrial > Deep subsurface > Rock core/Sediment ... | reverse complement strand
CGCAAGAGCTGCCTCCACAGGCTGTTGAAGGGTTGAAATTAAACCAAATTCCATTTGTTGCAGTTTCTGAGCCCCCATCCCAATCTTCTACCTGAAAGCCATTGCTTCCTGTAACGCTCATGTCTGGGGATGTATCACTTGAAGAGCAAAATAAATAATCACTTGTAGCATGGTCACAATTGGTAAAACTCCCAATCTGGGCGCAGTCTGGAGTTGTGTCACAAGATTGGGCTGTTACTGTTTCCCATCCGCTCTCAAAGCCTTCAGAAAATATTTTATATTCAGTAATCTGGTCATTCGCAATCTGCCACTGCCTTGCTTCTTTAAATGTGCCGATTTCCAATGGGCCTAAGACATAGAATTCAGGTGAAATGTCAGGAGCGTCAAATTCATAACTTAACTCTATTTTTTGGCCTGAATTTAAATTTAGATTCCAAGATAAAATTGAAGTGTCGTTAATTATTGTAACAGTTAATCCATCTTGAGGCGTAATTGCAAAGCCTGAAGGAACATATTCATTAATAACTCCATTATAATTTTGATTTGCAATGATTGGCATTTTCATTGTGTAGGCAGCAGCTGGATAAACTCTAGTTGGCCCAAATCTTGCAACATCAAAGTCAACATTATTCTGGACAATGAATTTATCTAAAATATTTCTTACTCCATTGGAAGTTACAGCAGTCAAATTCATTGTGTAATTTCCAATTACTGTAACAGAATAATCAGTATAGTAGTCAGGCAATGAAGTAACTCCCAAGAAACTGCACTCCGGGCTTATTTTTATTTCATTATTTATTGTTGATAAAATTGTTTTTTGATTTAATGGATTTATAATTTCTAAAGTAACATCTGCATTGCATACAATTTTTCCTTGGTCATCCAAAACGCCAATTCCGATAAAGCTGTCTTCATTCGGCAGATAAATTGACTTATTCACATTAATTGCCAGAACTCCCCATGTGAAGTCCTGCTCTATTTCATAGGTGACATTTGGAGAGAATGACCTTGTTAATTTCAATTTCAAGGTGTATTTTCCTGCCTTAAATGCCCTTTGCTTCGGCAATTTTACCTTGAATTTGCCTTCCCTCAGCTCCTCAATTTCAGGCTGGATTAATGCAGGCTCGCCTTTGTTGTCCAATACAAATGTTTCCAGAGTCTCTTTTTGCTTGTCAAACCTCTTCTTCTGCTTCTTGGCTGCCTTTTCCTCTATGCTGAGCAGTTTTTCCTCATCTTCTATTTTCTGCTTTAATAATTCAAGCTCCTGCTCTGTTTTTTCAGTTTCTTCCTCATACACTTCAAATTCATCTTTCCATTTCCCTTTTTTAACCAATTCTTCTTTTTTCAGATACTCAAAGTCAATTTCAATGTCCTCGTCAAGCTTGAAGTCCTTTTTCTTCAATATTATTTCCGGAGTTATGTTTAATGTTACATTTATTACAGTAATGGAAAATACGTTTGAAACAACTAAATTGCCGCTTTGGTTTGCGGTAATAAATGTATATTTAGCTCCAATAAACTCTTGAGATGGAATTATAGTTGCTATATTGTTTTCAAATAAAATAGTTATATTGTCCTGCGCAAAATAAGTGAAAATTGTTTCATTATCAATATTTGCAAAATACAAGCTTAAATCAATAGTTAAGTTATTATTTTTAATAATAGTTATATTTGGAATATTTTTAATTAATGCCAATCCGGTTATATTTGTTATATTCACCAAGGTTATGTTTTCAGGCAATATTGTTATGTTCAAATCGCCCTCGACAAATCCAGGGTCATCAGGGGTTATTGTTAGTTCATATTCCTCTCCTGCAACCAAATCCTTGACTTTTTCCCAGCTTCCAAAGCATACTTCAGTATCATAATCCCACTGTTTGCATTTGAACAATGAATTTCCCTCGGCAGTTGCAGTCAATACAGCATTGTCAAAGTCCAAGGCAGAAGCATCTATTGCATACTGCTTTTTGATTTCAACATTCTCTATGGACATTTCCCTGCTTACGTTGTCAATGCCAATTGTTCCTGTTAAAGGCGCTGTCAGGTTTGCATTGTAGATAATTAATTTTTCAATGACATTCTGCTCCGGAATAATCTCAATGTCATAATAATCAGGCTCGACGGAATTTCCGGTAACATTAACCAAAACCCCGTTTTTGTAAATATTATAAGCGCCTGAAACCATGCCTTCGCTATCTCCTATCTCCAGGCTGACTAAAACCTCGCTTATTGTCTCTGCTATTGTATAAATCAATTTATCCAATTCCAAAACCGCATTGTCAATTTCAAAAATTAGATTGTAGGAAGTTTGGTTGAAATTCTCCAGCAGGCATGTATCAATGCAGACATTCTTGAAATCAATGTACTGCAGATAATAATTGGCATTTAATTTCGCCGCATCCGAATAATAAATCTCTGCAAAAGGCTCGGCAGCAGCTAAGTCATAATCAACATAAAGCGCCTGCGCGGAAACAACATTGTTAAAGGAAGCCCCATAAGTTCCGTAAGCAGAATAGAAAGGCTCATTCCATTGCGGCCTTGTTGCAAGCAGATCAACAAACTGGCAGCATTTTTGGCTGCCATAGCATACAAAAGTGCTTTCAGCATTTTCAACAGAATAAGTTTCCCAGCGGGTGCATAAATTCTCCTGGTTAGCATCCCAATTAAAGCCGGTATTTTCAACAGTCAAGTCTATAATTCCGGAAATGCTTTCAGTCCCGTCATTTTCAGCATCATAATTTGCTCCGGAGCCATATTCCAGACTAATTGTTATTTTTCTTTCCGGAACAATTAATTTAACTTCTTTCTTAGTCTGCTTATCCCCGTCAGATGCGGTAAGCTCAATTGAAGCATTGAAATTATGCCCGTCAGCTTTTAACGTAATTAAATTAAGGGTTATTTCAACGGCAATATTTTCAGGTTGCGAAGCGGTATAAGCAATTGTATCATTATTTTTGTCAGAGAAAAATTCGTTTAAGTCAATAGTTGTTTCTCCGGCGACAACAAACTCATTGATATCCTCTAATTTCCATACAGGCGGAACATTAGGTTCTGGTTTTGCAGGTTTTTCTTTTTCAGTTTCGTTTATTATTGTTTCATTAGCAGTTGTTTCTTGAGCTGTAGTTTCGGTTACTGTTGTAATATTTTCACTTATTGTTTCATTGCTCGCATTTTCTGCTGTTGCAAAGCCTGTTATTGTGGCTCCTGTAGCTTTTTCCTTATTTAAATTAATTAATGTTATTGTTGCAAGTAATGAGATTATTGCGATTAGGTAAATCAGTGCATATCCCATTGATCTTGGCTTATCCTGCATGTTTCCTCTTTTTTATTGCCCTTTGGTAAACAGTCCAAATGGTCCTGTCATCTCTATTCAAAAGCAATGCAATTTTATGGTAAGAAAGGCCGAAAGTGTCTTTTAGGTAAGAAACAACATTCTCAAGGACGGAAATATTCCTGTCCTGCAGGATTGTAACTGGAATATAATAAGGAGAAATCTCCTCAATAACGAATTTTTCTGCTAACTTCTTTTTTGCGTTTCTGTAAGTTACTGCCAAGGCAATCTCATTCCTGTTGGTTAAAGCGCCAATCTGCCTGAATGAAAGGAGCAGGTTTTCGCGCAGATACTTTACAATAGTCTCCAAGCTGCTTAAATACTCATTCTTGAAAACAGAAATAGGGACTTTAACCTCTTCCTTAACCTCAACCTTTAATGACTTATTTACAAGCTCAATAATCTCCTGAGAACTAAGCCCTGATTCTTTCAGATACCCTAAAGTATCTAAAAGCTTCTTTTCAATTTCAGGATTATTTTTATTTTCAACTGCCATTTAATTAAAAACAATATTTTTTTCAAATAGTGCTGCACCAAAAGGAGCATCAAGAGCAAAAAATCCTAAAGCGCCAATGCCCGTTATTTTTTCAAGCGAAATATCAGAATTATTCATACATGAATTTTTGAACTCGCCATTTAAACCAAAAGATTTATATATTTGCACGTTTTCTAATATTTCCACGTAATCACGTAATATTATTAAACTGGAGGTGCTAAAAATGCCGACAATAACAATTTCATTGCCAAAAGAATTGAAGGAAAGGTTGGACAAGCGTAAGGATATAAACTGGCCTGAGGTATTTAGAAGGGCATTTGAAAAGAAAGTTAAGTATTTGGAGGAATTTGAAACCCTCAAAGCTTCGGGAGTTTTGGAGTCCAAAAAATTCGAAGAATTTTTTAGGAAATTCAAAGAGCAAAGAGGTGAATTATAGATGGTAAGCGTGTCGTTTACAATAACAGATGATTTAAAAGCCAAGATGGAGAAATTCTCGTGGATTAATTGGAGCGATGTTGCAAGAGAAGATGCAATTAAGCGGGAGAAGCTGCATGAGGGCTTTGAAGAATTTAATAGAATTGTGTCTAAATCCAAATTAACATATACGGATGCAATGCAGCTGGCAAGGGAAGTCAACGCAGGCATGTACAAGAAGCTAAAGAAACTGCATCCAGAGTTGAGATAGATGGAATTAGTGATTGATGCTACTATCTTGTTTACGGGGCTAATTGGCAAAGGTGTCACCAAAAAAATAATGTTTTCAAAATCTGTTGAGTTATGTTCTCCAGAAGCTTTATTTAATGAAGCTGAGGAGCACAAGTTCAGAATTAAGATTCTTTCTGGGCTTTCTTCAGCTGAACTGGAGATGCTATTAGTCCAACTAAAGGATGCAATCAGGATTTTTCCAATGCCCGAATATGAAAAATTCTTGAATGAAGCTAATAGCCTGATTTCAGATCCAGATGATACAGAATACTTAGCTTTATCTCTTGCACTAAATAAATGCCCTATCTGGTCAAACGACCCGCACCTTAAGAAGCAAACATTAGTCAAGGTATTTACAACAAAAGAATTAGCTGAATTCTTGAAATCAAAAAATCTATTTTGATGTTTGCCAATATTAATTTTTAGAGCCGCAACTCCTATCAGCTCAATGGCCTCTTCAGAGCTAAAGCCAGACTCCTTAAGGTAGTTTAATGTATCTAAAATCTTCTTTTGAACTTCCGGAGACTCTTTTTTTTCCATTTATATTATGTAAGTTATAATATTCGGAAATAAATCTATCAAACATCATTAAAGCATATCATGTAAGTAACTAGTATTTAAAACTTTCTATTTATTTACCCTTTACATTTGTTTTTTTATTTGTAAAGGGTAAAATTTAAATATAAGCTTTACTTTCCCATTTTTATGGTTTACATATACAAAAAGGTTATTCATGGAAAACCGTACTATTATCTAAGAATATCGAGGAGAGTAAAAGGCAAAATAATAGTCAAAGACATAGCTTATTTGGGGAATAATGCTTTAGAATTAGAGGAAAAACTAAAAAAACTGCCTTCATACAATAGCGAAATTAGGGAAGCATACAGGAACATAAAAAAATTTATCCAGGGGGAATATTACCTAAAAAAAGCCAGAGAGCTCGAATTAAAGGACAATCCTTATCTAAATAAAAATTTTCTTGAGGAAATAGAGGCAATAAGGCTTCATTTTAACGGGCATTTTTTAAGGCAAGACAAGAAAATAATAGACGAGGCTTATAAGAATTTTTTGATTGATTTTGCCTTTAACACTGCTTCTTTGGAAGGAAATACAATAACCTTGGCTGAGGCAAGTAAACTTTTAAGGGAAAACCTTACGCCAAAGAACAGGACTTTAAGGGAGATTTATGATTTGCAAAACACTGAAAAAGTGTTTTTTGGCATTATAAGCCCAAATAGGGAAATAGGCCATGATTTTATAGCCTGGATTCATGACAAGCTGATGGAAAATATTGATAACAGGAAAGGCTACAGGCAGCATGATATAAGGGTTTTTAAATCGAATTTCGAGGTAACACCCTTTCCTTATATTAAAGCCGATATTGAAATTTTGCTGAAATGGCATAAAGAGCATGAGCACAGGCTTCATCCTTTAGTTCTGGCAGGGATTTTTCATCAGAAATTTGAGAAAATTCATCCGTTTTCAGATGGCAATGGGAGGACTGGAAGAATGATAGTTTCCTATATGCTTATGAAGAAAAATTATCCTCCTTTAATTATTAAGAAATCAAAGCGAGCATCTTATTTAGACACGTTGGCTTTGGGAAATGAGGCAGATCTTAACAGTGTAGAGCCTAAGTACTATAAAGATCTAATTGAGTATCTTGCTGAAGAGTTAATAAGTACTTATTGGAGTAACTTTAATGTATAGTTTACCCTTTACATTCGTTTTTGAATTTGTAAAGGGTAAAATTTTATTTAACAAAATTAAGGCAATATATAGCCCTAAAGCGACAAAATCACTTAAACCTATCTCTAGGCTGCCAGACTAAAATGAGCATGGTATTTTCAACAAATTTTAGGAAATATAATTGCCATATTGAAAATAATTCAAGCCAAAATAAGTCTGGAAAAATAACTTTCTGCCATTCAAATGGCAAACAGCATTAACTAAAAACCATGCCATCATTTAACACAAAACTATTTCAAAAAAAATCCGGAACATTCATTTTTGACAATAAAACATAATTAATTGCCAAGAGCCATGCCCAACACCAAAAAATTTATATACTAATCATTCAAATAAACATTCAAATAATTATTCAAATAAATAAAGAGTAATAAGGCTGCTAAATAGTTAGCGTATTCTACTATCTATTACTATTATTAATCTTAATCAACCTTTTTCTGCAAGAAATCAAAAATAGAGGATTCAGAAAACTTTTCCGCAAATTCAAGGACATTTTGTTTCTAAAGACTTAAACTTATTTTCATTATTGAAAATAAATAAGAATAAAAATTTAAAGAAAAGTGCTGCCATTCAAATAAGATGTTAAGAATTGTGCATCAAAGCCATTGAGCTGCTCTTTAGCTTGCAGAATCGCAAGGGGGTGGGGAATATCACGAATTGGTAAAGAGAAACAATAAACCTATTCCCCCTAATTATTTTTTAATGTGATTTTTAATGCAAACTAGAGCTTTACCCTAAAAAATCAAAAAATTTATATACTAATCATTCAAATAAACATTCAAACGATTAATTGAATGGTTCAAAATGACTATTAACATACCCAAAGACATGCTGCCTAAAGAGGCTTTCAAGATACTGCCAGCGAAGGAGAAAGAGGAATACTTAAGCAACTTATTAAAGCAAATTCTGGATCTTAACTCAGATGGTATTACAATATCCCAGATAAAAGAGGCAACTGGCCTTACCTATTCCACCATATGGCATCATCTTGAGATACTGAGCTGCACAGCCCAGGCAAGAAAAATCTCCAGAGGCAATCTGGATGTTTACTACTCTCCTGGAAGGGAAGAGCATTTGAATGAGTTCCAGAAAGGCAAAGCCAAGTATTTAATTAGCAGAGTAAAGCATAATGAAGGAAATTTTGTCTGCATACACGAAAAAACGGAAAACAGATCAGGAAACCATACTGTCTGCAGCGGCATAGCAATCCCGGTTGAATTAATAGACAGTTTTATTGAAACTCTTAGGAAAGCTAAAGAGCCAGCCAAACAATCATCAATACAACCATCATGATAATCATTCGACTGGCAAAATATTGCTCATTATAGCAAATGACTTTAATAATCGTAAGTTTAAAGCATCTCAAAAGTCATTTGCTTATTAGGAAAAGATATTAAGTATCTTAAGCAATCATACGAAAATTAATGTCTTTTCCTATAATTTGCGATAATCATCATCAAAGGACTGCATTAAAACAGCCATTAAGGCAATCTGCATGATAGCCATTCAAATAGAGGTGCTTTATGGAAAAAATTAACCTGCCTGAAAATATGCTGGAGAGAGAGAAGTATAATATGCTGTCTTCCCAGCAAAAAGGAGAGTATATAACCAACTTGCTGAAAGAGATTCTTAAGCTTAATCCTACTGGCATAACAGTATCTAATGTCAAAAAAAACACTTATTTGAGCCATTCTGTTGTTTGGCACCATTTGGAGATTTTGGCAGCAAGAGGCGAATGCCTGAGGATTGAAAGAGGGGACACGGATGTTTATAACCATAATAATATCATCAATACTCTGAAGGAACTTGACTTTTTGGATAATGCACATAATCTGCAATTCCAATACAATTTTGATCTTATAGAGAATATTTTTGGCAAGTTTTTGCGCATACAGAGGCAAAGAGAAAGCAGGAGCGATTCCCATTTTACGAGGGCGGGAATAATAATACCTTACGAGTTAGTCGATAAAATTTTGGACACTCCCCAAAAAATAAAAGAAGCTCATTTGAATGGTGGCAAATAAATTATGCTCTAGTTTTCTCAAGCTTTTTTGCAAAGCCCCTGAATAAAATAGCGATATACAAAAAGACGCTTAAGCTAATTACTTGAAATAAGTGCGCTGCCGCCTCTACAGACTTTTCAAGCTCGCTGCCTTCCCCTTTGACGGTCAAAAATTGCAGTATTTCAAAGCCGTCTACAATCAAAAATGTCAGAAAATTAAGCCCCAGGAAAACAGTTAACAGTGTAAACATTTTTTTTCCTTCTCCTGAAGCGAAATTGTGTATATGCAGCAAAAAAATGATAAATACTGTTGGAGATAAAAGCAGCACTATCCAGTCAAGCACAAATTCAATCAAATGGGCCATATCAATCAACTTGGAAAACTTATTTATATACTTTTTGCAAATAGCCTATTATTTTTTGGCTACTCCAAGCATTCTTTCAATCCTTTCCTTTTCTTTTTCATAGGATTCTTTTGAAATAAACCCTGCTTTATGAGCCATCCCCAAAGCCTTCAGCTCTTTTTCCAGCTTCTCAACCCTTTCCAGAGGTGTTTTTCTCTTCAGCTCTTCAATCTCTTTTTTCCTTTTTAATTCCCTGAATATCGGGATGCCAAGCGTAAAGGCAACAAACAAGGCAAATACGACGGCAAGGGCTGTGATATAGAGCCTTAATTCCGGCGGGTAAACTCTCTCAAAACTTCCCATAACTTCAAACTGATCAGAGCTTGTTCCAATTAGCCCGTCAGGAGTTTTCACTTCGACAAAAGCTGCGTAGCTTCCCAGCTTCAGGTCAGATGGTATCACAAGCCCCCTGACAAATTTCGCCTGCGTCTCAACATTTATGATTTCTTCCTCAGCAGCTATAGCATTCCCAGCAGTATCCTTGATTGAGTACTTTACACTGACATCAGCGCTTCCGAATCCCCTCAAATTAAACAGCGTAATCTGTATAAGCAGCTCATCGCCCTGAAATATTTTTTTGTAGTTGGGCAGCACCTGGATGTTGACATCAAACAGCTGCTTTGTGCTGTCAAATATCAGCACTTTTTCATCGCCCTTTTCAATGTAAACCTTTGCAGTCCCGTTCCTGCTTATCGCTCCTGTGGCTTTTATTGATTTCAAGTCACCAGGATTATTCAAATTCCATGCAACTTTTTTGCTTTCATTTACGACTAAATTCAAGTCATCAGTATAGGTGGTTTCCTTGCTTATAACGGCAAAGCCTGTGATAGAGGGCTTTTTAAGGATAACAATGCTCAAAGTAATCAGTATTACAGCAGCTAAAACAATAGCAAGGTCTTTTTTGCTGTTTTTCGCTCTTTTTTTGTTTTTTTTATTCATATTTTTTGATTAATTTATTTATAGCAAATCACGTTAATAATCGGAACTTTGTTCCAAGCAAACAAGTGATTTGCTTATTAGGAAATAACCTTACACTCATTTCAAACATCCGAAAATTAAGGTTATTTCCTATAATTTTGAAACGACTTAATAAAATTTATTATTTTACGCTTTGGCACCATTAAGATAAGCCGCCAAAAGCTTCGTCAGTTTTCTTTAAATTTTTTATTTTACTTAGTTATTGATAATTTTATTGAATGAAAATTGTCCCTTAATTTTTGTTACAGGCGCTTTGCCTCAGCCAAACAATTGGCGCTTATCTTATCTTAACGTTGCCTTACCCTTTATTGTCAAATATTAAGTACCTTTCTCCGTCTTTCTCTATATAAACCCTTGCAGTCCCGTTGCCTTTAACCCTTCCAGTGGCCTTAATTGATTTAATATCCCCGATTTTGTCGATAGTCCAGGTGTAATTGCCGCTTTCGTTTACCACAAGATTCAAATTATCTTCATAAGTTTTCTCCCGGCTTACAGTAACATAGCCGGTAATTTCAGGCTTTGAAATAAACAAAATGCTTATTATAAGCAAAGACACCAATATAGGCAGGGCATACCTTATAGGCTTATTCCCGCTTAATCTTATTGTTTTACTGAATAAATTATTTATGGGTTTTTTTATTATTGCTGCTTTTTCTTTAAGCTTAAATTGCTTTGTCGCTTTTTCCCCGAATAATTTCTTAACATCTTCCCTTACCTTTTCCTCCTCAGCATGGATTATTGGCTTCTCCTCTAGCCTCTTAAACAGCTCCTCAACCCTGATTTTAGGCCTTTCGGCTTCTTTCCTTACTTCCGGTTTCTTTACTTTAATTGCCGCCTTTTCCTCAATTTTGAGCCCTGTTTTTTCTTCCTTAATCCACTTCTCTTTTTCATCAACTTCGGCCTTGATTTCCTTTTTCTTCTCCAATAATTCAGTTAGATTGACATCTTCCCTTATCTTTTCAAATTCCTGCTGCCAGATTTCCTTCTTTAAGCTCGCTAATTTATACTCGTATTTCGAGATATTGCTGGCATAAAACTCAGTCCAGCCGTCCAGAATGGAAATCTCCTCTTCCAATTCTATATCATTCAATAGATAGCTTAATTTGGAATTCTGCTGGTTTACTGCCTCATTGCGTATGCTGATCAGGGCATTTTTATCATTATTCAGCCTGCTTATTTTTTCATGTAATTCAATCAGCTTTCTCTTCCAAATTTCAATATTTTCCTTCTCGTTCATTTTTTCTTTGCCCTGTTGTAGGCTGTCCACATGTTTCTTTCATCCCTGTTCAGCAGGGCAGCAATCTCGCTATAGCGCAGATTGAAATTGTCCTTCAAATAGCTGACAATAGCCCCGAGAACGCTCAATTTTCTTTCAGCAAGAATGGAAACAGGAATGAAGAATTTTGATTCCTTTACGATTAATTTTTCTTTTTTCTTTTTTATCGCGTTATTGTAAGTTGCCCATATTGTTCGGTTATCCCTATTCAGCAATGAGGCAATTTTATTAAAGCCCACATCCAGCTCTTCCTTCAGGTATTTGCAGATAATTTCCAAAGCGCTTAGCTTATCATTTTCAAATACAGAAATTGGAAGCAAAATCTCCTTTGAAACCGGTTTTTCCTCAACCAGGCTTAAAATCTCATTAGGCGCAATTTTGTATTTTTCCTTTATTTCGTCAAGAGCTAATTTTAGAATTTGAAATGATTTGTCTTCTTTAATATTTTCAGGAGTATTAATTTTATTGCCGCTTTCTGTCGTTTTACTATAATTTTTACTCATTTTTAGGTTATTTTACTTATTATATATGTAATAATATTTAAATATTTCTATTTTCTAAGAAATAATACTTAAAATAAATGTATTTTATTCATTAAAATTCCAGAAAAAGTATTTATAATATATATCATGTAAGTTAAAATTATTATTATATAGGTATTTTAGAATAAAGATATTATTATGTCTGCCAAATTACTGCTTATTCTCCAGTTTCTCAGTATACCTGCATTTTGGATAATTGCTGCAGCCAAGAAAGCTGCCATAAATGGATTTCCTCAAAACAATCTTGCCTTCTTTGCATTGGGGGCAGGATTTTTCCACAACCCCTTGTGCAATGTCTTTGGCCAGTTTTCCGGCTTCGCCTTCGGCATACTTTGATTTGCATTTTGTGTTTATGCAGAACTCCATGGGCCTTTTGCCCTTTTTTATGGCTAAGACCATAGGGAAATTGCAGGTTCCGCAGATTTTGTTTGCAGGCTTTATAAGGGCATTTGATGGCAGCGAAACTGTTGTTTTGCATTTGGGATACTTGTTGCATGCCGCAAAACTCCCGAATTTGCCTTTCCTTATCTGCAAATCGCCTTCATTGCAGGCAGGGCATTTGCCCAAAGTAGTTAAGGCATCCCTTGTTTCAATGTTTGCCTCCAGAAGCTCTTTGCCAATTTCCTTTTCATGCTTTTTGAAATCAGTTATAATATCAGTTATTGCGCTTTTTGCTTCGTCCAGGACTTCAGCAGGCTTTCTTTTTTCTTCCCTTATGCCCTCCATCTCCTCCTCAAAATGCCTTGTAAGCTCTTCATCAACTATTTTAGGCGCGTATTTTTGCAGCGTCTCAACAGTTTTTATGCCAAGCTCTGTAGCTTCTATAGCCCTTCCGGTGACATAGCCTCTTTGGAATAAGGTATCAACAATATCGCTTCTTGTCGCTTTTGTACCTAAACCCCTTTTTTCCAGTTCCTTGATTATGGATGCCGGAGTGTACCTTTTTGGCGGCTGTGTTTCTTTTTCATGCAGATCAATTCTCTTTATTTTGACTTCGTCATTTTTATTTGCTTTTGGCAGCTCCTCTTCTTCCAGGTTGACATAAGGCTCATAGAAAATATGCCACCCTTTGATTGCAGTCCTCGTGCCTTTGGCAATGAAAATCTCGTTTTTGCAGCTTATGTTCATGATGGCTGTTTCTCTCACGGCATTTTCCGCAAAAGTTGCCATGAACCTTTTTACAATCAAGTCGTAAATTTCCTGCTCGTTTTTATTCAGGTTTTTTGGCATAATCCCTGTGGGAAAAATTGCAGGGTGCGCAGGGTCTGTTTTTACCCCGTTATTGGGCTTCAGGTGGCTTTTGGCCAGCAGCTTTTTAGTCAATTCAGAATAAGCTTTTTGCTGCGAAAGCTCAGATAAAATCTTCTTGAAGCCGATTTTTTCAGGCAGCTGCTGCGACGAAGTTCTCGGATAGGAAATGAGGCCGGATGTGTAAAGCTCCTGCGTTATACTAAGAGTCTCTTTCGGGCTTGCTTTATGGCACCTGTAAGCCTCAATCTGCAATGTGGTTAAGTCAAAAGGCACTGGAGGCATCTGATTAAACTCCTTTTTCTCGACCTTGTCGATTACTGCCTTTTTCTCATCCTTTACCTTATTGAAAATATCTTCTGCATTTTTCCTTTCCCAGAACTTGTCTTCCTTGTGCCACGCGTCTATATTGCCGTTATTTACAGCGCCTTGCAGCTCAATTTGCCAGAATGGCACCGGCTTGAATGCCTTAATCTCCTTTTCCTTGTCCACAATTATCTTCAAGGCTGGCCCCTGAACCCTGCCGGTTGACATTATTTTGAAGCTGCCGGCTGTTTTGATTGATGATGTTAAAGCTCTTGAATAGTTAATCCCGTTGTAATAGTCCAGAAAATGCCTTGTTTCGCCTGCGTTTGCCTGCCCCCAGTCCAGGTGCTGCATCTTGTTTTCATAGGCCTCGATTAAATCCGGCTTTGTCAGTGTGGAGAATTTCATTCTGTATGCGTCTTTCTGCCTGCACGCATGCCTTATTATATTCAGGCCAATAACCTCGCCTTCAACATCATAATCTGTGGCAACAGTAAAGGAATTGGCGTCTTTGCACAGTTTTTTTATCGCATTAAGGTATTTTTTTGAAAAATCGCTTTTCCTGCTGATTTCAGAAGAAGGCTTCCACTCTATTTCAAAAACGGGAAAAGTCCATCCTTTCTTGTTCTTCTCCGCCAACCCATATAGATGGCCGACAGCGCACCCGACAACAATATCTTTCCCATTGCGTGTTATTTTATAGTAAGGAACCCCGTTTATGCTTTCCTTAATCGGCTTTCCCTCAGCCAAAGATTCAGCTATTCTTTTGGCGGCATTCGGCTTTTCGGTTATTATCAGTTCATACATGATTTTTTTCGTAAAAGCCTGCAAAATTTAAAAATGTTTGGAAATTAGAAAAATTTAAATAACAATGCCGCATATCAGAGTCTTCCTAAACCAGCCAAAATAGCATGGAAAATGGCGTATAATAATAGGTGTGGAAAATCCTCATAGGGCATAAAAATCCGGGTCAAAATACTTTGAGTGGCTGCAATGGCAAATATCCTGAGATGTGCAATGTGTGATTACGAGCTTGGCACTGAAGATGGCTTTTGCCCGTATTGCGGTGAGGAGATTAAAAAACCGATGGCGGGGGGTGAAAACTGATGCGCTACTTGGGTTTGGGTGATGATGACGGCGAAGAAGAAGATGAGTGGTAGTGGGCATTAATTATATTTTTAATATTATAGTATCCTGCCCCCTTTCTAAAATTAAGCCTAAAAGTTTTTATTGATAAAGCTTTTATCCAAAATAATGTTTATTAAAGATCAAGGTAGGATTTAAAATGGCGCAGGCAATTGACACATTTACGGGCGGAGTCCCAACCCAGAATTTTTTGCTGTTCCTGTTTGTAATAATATTCACTTTCATATTTGGTAGCTTATTAAGCCTGCTTGTCCTGAAATACCTGAAGGAAAGAGTCAAGCCTGCTGTTTCCAAAACAATATCAAAAATTGTTATGTACGGCATCTATGCCTTGGGCTTGTATCTGGCATTTGTGAAAATAATAAACTGGAATGCTCGGGCGTCATTGGCTGCTTTGGGCATTTTGGGCGTAGCCTGGCTTTTGCCTGCGGTCCCGCTTCTGCAGAACATCATGGCCGGCTTTGTCCTGTCTTTGGAAAGGCCGTTTAAGGAGGAGGATATTGTCGAATTTAATGGCGTTTTATGCAAGGTCAGGAATGTTATGCTTAGGAAAACAAGCCTGAGGGCTGTTGACGGCAGGATAATAATTGTGCCTAACCTCACTTTCATTACCACAACGCCGATAATAAACTACAGCAAAGGCGAGTTCATAAGGGTGTCATTGAGCATAAGCATAACCGCGGATTCGGACAAGGAAAAGGCTGCTGAAATAATAAAAAAGATTTGTACCGACAGCCCAAGCATACTGCCTAACATTCCCGAAAAGAAATTGAGCAAAGTCACAAAGCTTCTTTCAATACCTGCGAATTTCTTCACAATCCCAAAGAATATCAAAAATTTAAATCCGAGAGTAATGATAAAAGATGTAACCAAGGACAAAATAAGCCTCGAAGTATGGTTTTGGATATGGGATGTGCTGATGAAAGAAAGGATTGTTTCTTCATTCTACAAGAAGCTTGCGGATGAATTCAAAAAAGAGGATATAAAGTTTGGGTAATAAATTTTGATTTTTATTTGTTTTTATTTTTTATAAAAATAAGGGGGAATAGGTTTACTAAGCAAAATGCAACTTCGTTGCATTAACGCCTCCCCACTAATGGCACAACCAAGTGAGTATCCCACCCAGGAGTGAAGTGCTGGTTTATTTACAGATGTTCCCCCACCCCCTTGCAATGCTTTTGGCGAAAGACCAATGAAACCTAATATGACTTGACTTTGCCTCAGCTTTAATAAAAGGCGGCTATCTTATCTTAATGGTATCAACATCAGCAGAACAAGAATGCCCTTTTTTCCTTCAAATGGTCGTAAGGCAGATGTTTCGGCCATAGCTGGACTTTGACCTTTGCAAGGTATGTTTTTTCCTGGTAAAAGCCTTCCTTTTCCCACAATTCCTGGTATCTTGTGTTTTTAGTCTGCAGCTTGGCTTCTATTTTATACTCCTCATGTTTTTTTAGCTTGGCATCATTTTCATAAAACACTTCGGCATTTTCCGCATTTTCATGGAAATTAAGGAATTTATACTGCTTTGCCTCTTCAGCATCATCAGCCCATGTTTTTGCCTTGTTTATATCTGCATTAATGCCTCCGGCGGCATCCAAACTTATTGTTGAAAGCGCGTTTTCTTTTGCTTTTTCATTTTTTTCAGCTTTGGGCTTTACCTGCAGCTCAAATTTATAAGATTCAGAAATCCTGATCAGCTCTATAATATACTTGTTAATGTCGATTTTAATGCTTTTAATTTTATGCGTGGAATCATCATCACTTACTATTGCAGCCAATGTAGCATCTTTTTGCTCCATTTTTTTCTTTAAAAAGCGGTTTTTAAAATACTTATGCAATTCGGCAATTTATGCTTATTGCAATAAAAAAGCGGCAAAAATTGCCTATAAACCGAAAATCTTTTAAATTGCGCAAGCCTGCCAGTTTTTATGTATTTTCTGAAGTCAAAACAGGATCAGAATTCAATCGATCTGGCAAAGAAAGTGATAAATTTCTTCAAAAGGGCCAGGATTGGCTTTTGCCTTGATGTAAGCCTGGATCTGCCGGGAAAAAAAAGCGATATCAAAAGCACAGAGCCTGATGCAGTAATCGCTATTGGCGACGATAATCTTATCCTGAATGCTTTCCGCGAGCTTGGGGAAAAAGAAACGCCAATGCTGGGAATTGCCTCTGTGCAGAGCTTTCTCGCGCAGTGCAATGCCCTGAACTTTGAATACTGCCTTGAGCTTTTGGAAAAGGGAAAATACGCAGTTTTCAAGCGCTCGAGGATTGTTGCGAAGTTTGACAGCAAAACAACGCCCATAGCCTTGAATGATATAGGCCTGTTTTCAGCAAAAAGCGCCTCTTTGTTAAGATATACTCTTAACCTGAATAATGAAAAGTTCATGACAGACACGGCTGACGGCATTGTAGTGGCAACCCCGACTGGCAGCACAGGCTACAGCTTCTCTGCCGGCGGCCCGGTAATCCTTGACGAGCCCAGCATATTTTCTATAACCCCCATCTCCTCGCTTGAAAAGCACGCGCCGATCATCATATCAGACGCAACTAAAATAAGAATAACAGACCTGCAGGCGCATTCGCCCGTAATCATAATTGACGGCGCTGTCAGAATACCCCTGAAGCATGACGCTTTGACAATAGAAAAGTCAAAATATTGCGCGAATTTTGTGCAGTTTTCAAAAGAATACACCATAGAAAGCAGGCTGAAAAAAAGATCTGTTGCCATGAATATAGGCAAGATAAAGAACCTGCCGCCCAGCGCGAAATTAATATGCAAGACAATCGCTTATGAAGGCTCTATGACCCAGAAGGAGATAATAACCAATACCTTTTTGCCTGAAAGGACAGTAAGGCACGCGCTGGAGCTTTTGATTAGGAAAAACTTAATAATAAGGCAGCCATACTTAAATGACGCAAGGCAGGCTGTTTACAGCATTTGAAGCCAGATAAAAAAGTCTCAATAAGTTTAAGAATTATAAAAAATTATTTTTCAATGATTAAAATGGCAATAAAATGAAAAACAATATAATAAAAAATAAATAAAAATCTTTTGAAAAATAATTTGCCTCAATGGACAAAGAAATAATAAAAAAAATAAAGGAAAAGATAACTGGCAATATTGCGCAATATAGCGATTCCTACCCTAAATTCTCAAATCCTTCTTACAGGCCTTTCAGGATATCTGAAAATAACTTCCATCATTTCGCTGAAAATGATTCTGGTAGGAAAATGGCCTTTGTTGACGGAGGTAATATGGAAATTGTAAGCAGCCCGAACCTGTCATTGAGCCTGATAAGGGTGTATTATTGCGTATACAGGAACAATGCCAGGATTGAATCGAGGCGGCAGGAATTTTATGCCATGGCCTATGCCGATAATATGGATGATGAGATATCCTATAAAACTGAAATTTTCTCAAATAATGCTATAGTCCCGGATAAAAATGACTTAATTTTTAATTCCTTTGATTCAACAATAAAAACTGGCAGCCAAAGGGCTGAAATCTCTAAAATCGGGGAGATTACAAGGCGGTTTACGGAGCTGAGCGTTGCAGCAGGCATAATTAACGGCCTGGGAAAAAATGACCTTTTGATCTTAGACGGAAGCCTGCAATCCATGTTCACAAATGAAAGCAAGTACCTTGGCAATTTGTACTCAAAAGCAGGGGAAAAAGGCGTTTTAATAGCTGCATTAAGCAAAACTTCTTCCCTGATGACTGACAGGGGAAACTCTTTTGTCGCCGTTCTTGAGAATTTCAATAAGCAGGGAAAATGGTATTACCATCCTGTTGCTGAAGTCAGCAGCAACGACCACAAGGCAGATATTTTTTTTGTGAAGTTCCATGAAAATTCCGATTACATATTCAGGTTTGAATGCTGCAAAGAAGCTGATTTTAATCCGGGGGAAGTTTTCGGTTTGATGGCGAACAACTGCAGGGATCCTGTTTTTTTGGGCTATCCTTACGCTTTGATAGAGGCGGACAGGCTCGCAAGAATTCAGGAAAATGAAAAAGGCTTTTATGTAACAGCATTGATGGCGGAATTCGGCAATGAGTGGAAGAAATTAAAGCCTTATCTGAACACAAAGAATGCGCATTCGATACTAGATAGCATTGGCTAAAGGCAACGATATTAATTTTCTGCAAAGCCTAGTTAAGGCATGCGCCAATTTTAGCTCAATAACAAGAAGAATAGCAAGGGGGTGGGGAACGTTACAAATCTGTAAAGAGAAACTATAAAACTATTCCCCCTTAATTTAATTTTTATTTATTGCCAACATTGATTAAAAGTTCAATAAAAATACGAATAAAAAAATAAGTCAAACAAAAAAATATATAAACCCACAAAATAATAAAAAATTATGTATGATGTAATTACTGTTGGCAGTGCCACTGTGGATGTTTACGCCAAAACAGAGTTCTCGGAGGTTTTGAAGGGAAAAGGCAAGGAAGACTGCATTGCCTACCCCATTGGCTCCAAAATCCTGATTAAAGAATTGACTTTGACATCAGGGGGCGGAGGCACGAATACCGCTGTAGCATTGGCTAGATTGGGGCATAAAGTCGCCTTTTTGGGAAAGATAGGCTCAAGGGAAAATTCAAGGCGCGTCTTGGACGAGTTAAAGCAGGAAAAGGTTGGCACATCATTGATTGTCAGCTCAAAAAAAGGCAGGACCGGCTATTCCATAATCCTGGACAGCATAAAGCATGACAGGACAATATTGGTTTTTAGGGGCTCAAACAACGATTTAAGGTACAATGAAGTAAAAATAAAAAAATTGAAGGCAAAATGGTTTTACTTTTCCACAATGATGCAGGAGTCATTCAGGACCTTGGAAAAGCTTGCTTCTTACGCCAAAAAAAATAACATAAGAATAATGTTTAATATAAGCTCTTACCTCGCGAAAAAAGGAATCAATTATTTAAGAAATATTTTGAAAAAAATCAATGTTTTGGTTTTAAACAAAGAAGAGGCATCCATCTTGGTTGGAAAAAATAAGATTGAGGGCTTATTGGCAAAATTGCACAAGCTCGGCCCGGAAATTGTAGCTATAACCGACGGGGAAAACGGCGCATGGGTTTTTCATGATAACATTGTCTATTATGGCAAGCCGAATAAGGTTAAAGTGGTTGAGACAACCGGGGCTGGAGATGCTTTTGCCTCCTCTTTTTTATCAGGCATGATTAAGAAAAATGACATTGAGTTTGCGATAAGGCTCGGGATGACAAATGCGGAATCGGTGATAAGCTATCATGGGGCGAAAAACAAGCTGTTGACTTACAAAGAGGCATTAGGCGCTATGAGGAAGCGCCCCATAAAAATAACCAAAAGGGAATTATGATATTTGATAGAAATATTTTTATATAAGCTATATATTCTATATAAAATATGAATCAGCTTAATGAAATAAATAAATCTGTTTTTCTGGGGAATTTCTTTAGCTTCAGGTATTTTTTCTTTTGGTAAGCGCTTTTTTCCAACTAAAAAGCGCCCATTGTTCAATCTTAATTTAATTGATTTATACTCATAAAAAATGAAAAATAAAAATTTAATGGGGGATGGAAAATGATAATACATATGGAAATAGGAGCTAACGAAGAAGCAGTCCAAGCTGTTGAAGATTTTATAAGGAAACGTGGTCTGGGTGTTGAGAAAATTATCGGAAAAGAAAGGACTGTGATTGGACTAATTGGAGACCCGAAAGGTATAGATGAAAATATTGTATTGGGTCTAGACGCTGTTGAGAAAGTCACTAGAATCACTGAGCCATACAGGTTAGTAAGTTTAAGCAGAAAAAGAGCCATGAATGGGGGAAAACCACTATACACAGCTGTAGATGTTGCTGGTGTCAAGGTAGGTGCTGGTGAGCCTGTCTTCATTGCTGGGCCATGCGCAGTCGAATCTCTTGAGCAAATGATGATTATAGCCCGATATGTAAAAGAAGCTGGCGCTCACCTACTTAGGGGAGGTGCATACAAACCTAGAACTTCTGTTTACACTTTCCAGGGTCTCGGCGAGGAAGGACTAAAATATTTGCAAGAGGCAAAAAATGCAACTGGCTTGCCCATTGTTACAGAATTAATGTCAGAGAGATACTTAGATTTATTTATTAAGTATGGAATTGATTGCATTCAAATTGGCGCGAGGAATGATTTGAATTACGATTTGTTAAAAGAGGTTGCAAAAACAAGATTGCCTGTTTTGCTTAAAAGAGGTATGTCGACCGATATAACTACTTATCTTCAGGCAGCAGAGTATCTTTTGGTAGGGGGAAATCCAAACGTGATTTTATGCGAAAGAGGCATAAAAACATTTGAAACCTACACAAGAAACACAATAGATTTGGGTGCAGTTGCAGCTTTAAAATACCTTGAAACACATTTGCCAGTGATAGTTGATCCCACACATGGAACGGGAAAAAGGGAATTGGTTGTTCCTATAGGTCTTGCAGCGATGGCGCTTGTGGCAGATGGGATTATAGTGGAAACACATCATGACCCAAAAAAGGCACTTTGTGACGGATCACAAGCAATTAGTCAACAGCAACTTGAGACTCTTATCCAAACAGGGAGGGAAGTTTACCATACCGCAAGACAAGCCCTGATGAAACAATAAACCAAAACTTTTAAATAATCTCTTTCTTTTTGGTTATTTTAATTTTTTAAAGAAATTTAATTTTTTCAAAAAGAGGCATTTAAATGAATAAAAATAGGAAATTCATTCTATGGTTTAATGAGCTGAGCATAAAAGATGTTCCTTCAGTCGGAGGAAAAAACGCTTCTCTTGGGGAAATGTACAGGAACCTGACTAAAGAAGGCGTTAAGATCCCGAACGGCTTTGCAGTTACAGCATACGCCTACAATTATTTTCTTGAAAAGGCGAAAATAAGGGACGACATTAAGAGAATTCTCAAGAATTTAAGGAAAGACAAAAAAAACCTGCCGGAAATAGGCCGAAGGGCAAGAGAGACAATTTTGAAGGAAGAGCTGCCTGAAGAATTAAACAATGAAATAGTCAATGCATACAAAAAATTATGCAGGCAGTACACTACAAATACCGATGTTGCAGTAAGGAGCAGCGCGACTGCGGAAGACCTGCCTGATGCGAGCTTTGCAGGCCAGCAGGAGACTTTTCTCAATATAAGGGGAGAAAGCGCTTTGTTGGAGGCAACAAAAAAATGCTTTGCCTCTTTGTTTACGAACAGGGCCATATCCTACAGGGAAGACAAGGGATTTGATCATTTTAAGGTTTCTTTGTCAGTTGGAGTGCAAAAAATGGTCAGGAGCGATTTGGCTTCAAGCGGAGTCATGTTTTCCATTGACACGGAAACAGGATTCAAAAATGCTGTCTTAATCAACGGGGCTTACGGCTTGGGGGAAAATGTTGTCCAGGGAAATGTAAATCCGGACCAATTCTATGTTTTCAAGCCGGCATTAGTGGGAAACCATAGGCCGATAATAAGCAAAAAGCTCGGAGACAAAAAAATAAAGATGGTTTACGCCAAAAACAAGGCAAAGCCAACCCTAAATGTTAAAGCATCATACAATGAGCGGATGAAATTCGTTTTAAATGACAATGAAATCCTGAAGCTTGCGAAATGGGCATGTGTTATTGAGGATTATTATTCAAAAAAAGCCCGCAAATTTAAGCCAATGGACATGGAATGGGCAAAGGATGGCATAACAAAAGAGCTGTTTATTGTGCAGGCAAGGCCCGAAACAGTGCAGAGCCAGAAAAATGCCAATATCCTTGAGGAATATATCCTGAAGGAAAAAGGCCCTGTCATTGATACAGGATTAAGCGTCGGCACAAAGATTGGGGCCGGAAAATCCCATGTTATAAAAAATGTCAGGGACATTAAAAGCTTCAAGGCGGGGGAAGTCCTTATAACCGAAAAAACAGACCCGGACTGGGAGCCGATAATGAAAATTGCTTCCGCGATTGTAACCAATAGGGGTGGCAGGACTGCTCACGCGGCAATAGTGGCCCGCGAATTGGGGATTCCGGCAATAGTCGGGACTGAAAACGGGACAGAGCTTATCAAAACAGGAACAGATGTTACAGTAAGCTGCGCAGAAGGGGAAGTCGGAAAAATTTACAAAGGCAATCTTAAATTCGAGGTGCGCAAAATAAACCTGAAAAAGCTGAGAAGGCCGAAAACAAAAATAATGATGAATGTCGGCAATCCTGACCAGGCATTTGAATTTTCTTTTATACCCAATGACGGTGTTGGGCTTGCAAGGGAGGAATTCATCATAAGCTCCTACATCAAGGTTCATCCATTGGCATTGCTGCATTTCGATAAAATCAAAGACAAAAAGGTAAAAAAAATCATTAATGAGCTGACTTACGCTTACCCAAGCAAGGTTGATTATTTTGTTGAAAAATTGGCGCAGGGCGTTGCAATGATCGGGGCGGCTTTTTACCCGAAGGATGTTATTGTCAGAATGTCGGATTTCAAGTCAAATGAATACGCTAATCTGATCGGCGGCAGGGAATTTGAGCCAAAGGAGGAAAACCCGATGCTCGGCTGGAGGGGCGCTTCTCGCTACTACACTGGCAATTACAAAGAGGCTTTTGCCCTTGAATGCAAGGCAATGAAAAAGGCAAGGGATGAAATGGGATTAAGCAACATAAAGCTCATGATTCCGTTTTGCAGGACTCTGGAGGAAGGCAGGGCAGTTATCAATGAAATGAAAAAATACGGCTTAATCCGGGGCAGGAATAGCCTTGAAATCTACGTAATGTGCGAGATTCCAAGCAATGTCATTCTGGCTGATGATTTCTCAAAGATTTTTGACGGCTTCAGCATCGGAAGCAACGATTTAACGCAGCTGGCTTTGGGCCTTGACAGGGATTCCGAGCTGGTAAGCAGGCTTTATGATGAAAGAAATCCTGCTGTCAAAAGGCTTATTTATGAGGTTATACATAAGGCAAAAAGAAACCGGAAAAAAATCGGAATCTGCGGCGAAGCTCCCAGCACCTTCCCTGATTTTGCGCAGTTTCTGGTGAAATGCGGCATTGACTCAATTTCCTTAAACCCTCATTCTGTCCTCAAGACAACAATAAAAATCCTGGAAGCTGAAAGAAAATTAAGGAAAAAATAATTATTTGCTCATCCTTTTATAGCCAAGCCATATCAATATCGCCAGTGTAATGCCCAAAATAATAAACCTTCCATAATCAGGCAGGCCGCTCCAATACCTCATTGTGCCGTAAATTATTGATAAAATCCCCCCGCCCATCAGGCCTGCGCTTACACCGGCAACTTTAAGTGCAAATCCTACAATTAATGCTATGATTCCGGCTCCTGTTGCTATAATAAAGACATTCCTGCTGTAATTTTCATTCTTTTTTTGGAATGCCTCTCTGCAGTAAAATTCAGCATCGCAATAGCCCTGCTGCGTTAATTGCTCGTAGGTTTCGCAATTCAAAGTCATGCTTTTGTTTTTCTCCAAAATTTTGGTGCATAAAAGCTGGTTTTCCCTTATAGGAACAGGCTTTTCGAGTGCAGCGGGATTCCATTTTCCCCCGGAAGCTTCGCAGCTTTCTTTTGTAAGTATCTCCTTGAATTCCCTCTGCTTGCAAAAATCCTCGTACTTCGGGGCTTTGTAAAAAGTTGCTATCCCGAAGCCCACAAATAGCGCGAAAACTATGGCAATCGCGATTGCAAGAATAACATACTTGAATTTTGCCATAGAGCATGATTAATATGCATTCTATTTAAACCTATTTGTTTCAAAATCAAAAAATTTATATATTTATTTTCAATATGGTAAAAATATGAATAATAAAAGGTGATGCAAATGCCAAAAGGACGCCCGATAAAATCAGAAATAAGGCAGAATGTTGTGGAAATACTTTTTTTCATGAAGCAGGGCTACGGCTATGAGATTTACAAGGCTTACATTTCCATATTTCCGAAAGTTACAATGCGCTCTATCTATTATCATCTGAAAAAAGGCACTGCATTGGGCGAATTTAAGATTGAAAGGGTTGAGAAGGAAAAAGGCGACTATTCGTGGGGCGGCGAAGCTGAAAAGATTTATTATGCCTTAGGCCCGAATGCGAAGCCTCTTGGCAACGAAAAAGCCAAGGCGCATTTCGAGAAAAAGGGCTCCTGATTTTTCTTTAATCTAAAATGAGCAATAAAAGAGGGCAGATTACAATATTTCTAATTTTTGGATTCGTAATTTTAACAGCTTTCTTATTCCTTTTTTATCTGAACAACCAGGTAAAAGACATAAGGGAAAAAGTGGAAACTCAAATGACATTGTCAGATTTGACCATCCCAATAAAAAGCTACGTAGACTTATGCTTAAGGAGTACGGGAGAAGACGCCTTATACCTTATAGGGATTCAAGGGGGTTATTTTGGCATGCCAAGCTACAAAGTAGATTCCAAAGGGGTTTTTTATGAGGCATTCCACACTGTTTACCTGCATAATAAAAAAAATGTAATGCCGGATATTGCTACAATCGAAAATGAAATTTCGGAGTATGTAAATGAGAATTTGGATTTTTGCATAAAGGACTTTGAGGACTTTAAGAGCCAGGGATATGAAATCGAAAGCAGCGAATTTTCAACTGTAGCATCTATAAACCGGAATAATGTGGCATTCAGCTTGGATTTCCCAATATCCCTAAGAAAAGGGGGGAAATCGGCGACCATGGGAAAATTTTTTGTCGAAGTGCCTTCCAGGCTTGATTTAATCTACAATACAGCCAAAAATCTGACTGATGACCAGCTTAATCATCTGGATAAAATTTGTGTTAGCTGCTTGATAGGTTTTGGAGATTCCAATGATCTTTATTTTGAATTGCTTCCAGGGGAAACCAACCTGACTTTGATAATGGCCGAAGACAATAAAACAAAACTTAATAATGAGCCTTATATTTTTATTTTTGCCTTTAACCACAGTTCCAATTAAAATGAAAAGCAGATTAAAAACTACTCGAAAAATTGTATTGACGATTTTATCAATACTATTCCTTAATATTCTTTATGTTTTTGGCCAGGACAGCTCCTATGAAACTGATGGCAGATTGGATTTCAATAAACCTGATGCAATTGCAAGTGGGCTGAATAAGGGAGAAATTAATGTAGAGAGGCTTTTCAATGAAGGGAATTCTAAACAGATAGAAAGTGTTTTTAACAAGGTTAATCAAAATGTCCAGTCAAGAATATTATCTTTTTTTTCAAGCAGCAATGTTGAGGTAAATGGCAAAATTTCTTCTTTTAAAGAAGGAAATATAGCAACGGAAAAAACCATTTTAAATTTAAATGACTACAAAAGCTTTGATGGAACGATTACTATAAGCCAAGACGGAAGCATAACAATAACAACAAATACCAACAAGCCTTTTAAGCTGGATAATGCAGAAATTACTTCTCAAGGCGGAAGCAAACTTGAGGTGACAGGAAATTCCAATACAAGAACTATAAATGCTATTAGCCTACAGGAAGGCCAAGGCATATTATTAAGAAATTCCGAAGGTGAAGTAAAATTATTTAGTGGAAGTATTTCAATAGTTGGCAATCGTTTCACACTTCAGGAAAATTCTGCAGCGGGATTTATGACTGCAAGAATTGCAACACAAAACACTAAGATAGACTTGGGCTTTAACTCCGGAGAAAATAGTTATGCTTTGTTTGATATCAAGAATAAAGAAGGGCTCTTAGTTGGAAAAGATTTCTCTGTGGAATTTTTTGAAGACAGCATTTTTGAAAAAATTGGAGTAAACGGAAACAATATTAATGTTATTAATGGCAAGCTTGCCTTTGTATTTGAAAAAGAAAAATCATACCTTAAATCAGATTTCGGAAAAGGCGTTAAAAATATGATATTAACCAACCTTCAAACGGGCCATAGAGTCTGGGTTTTTGGAGACGGCAGCTTTGCCGGTTTTAAAGAATCCAGTAAGGAAAGAGTTGGAGGCTTTCGCAGAAGCATCTTCCTATCACATGCTTATGATGCAGAACTAATAGCAGATGTTGAGAGGATAAAAAATGATTATAAAGCGCTGGTAGGAAACCTGCCTTCTAAACCCAATGAGGATACTCTATTCCAAAACTTTGTTAAAGATAATGCTGAAAAACTTGAATTGAGGTTATTAATAGCGACGCCTAAATCTCTAGGCGAGTCCAATATAAAAAACTTAATCGAATTTGACATACCTCATTCTGGATCACTTTTCAAGCAAGAAGAAGGAGAACTAAGGTTTTTAGACCCGGATTTAGAGTCGCAGAGAATTGCGTTTAAAAACTATTTTGGCACTTTGGGCCAAAGGTATAAAACAATTAATTCAGGTTCAGAATTAAGCTATTCTGTAGAAAATGGAATTGGAGAAATTAGGTACTACCCAAATGCTAAGGACAGAAATATATTTGAGCCATTAAGGCTTCCGAATGATAGGTATTTAAGAGAGGTAATACTTCCTAATTGGATTATAACGCCTCATACAGAAAATAACAGGTTTATCGGAAACAATGTTAAAGAAATGCCGGCAGAGCTTCTGAAAGGGTTCTCAAAATAGAATTAGTTTTTATTTCTTCTACTGTAAAACTTATGCGCTATATACTCTAAACCACCAACAATCAAAGGAACTATTACAATTGCCGCGGCTTTTGTTTTTGGTCCATAAAATTCAACTAACTCCCTATCAAAGGGTTTAGAAGTTTGAGCTGCCCAATCGGTGTATTGATCTGCAAGCAAATAGGCACCAATGCCAGCTAAAACGGGCAAAGTTCCCCATTTTACCATTCTCCAAGCCAGACTATCCTGTTGCCTATTAGAATCTGTAGGCGCATTTGTTCCTCTTGCAACAGGACTTAAGTTTTCATTCATGATTAATCTACTATACCAAAACCACTATATAAATCTTTCGGTTTTGTAACCATTAAGAAGTGGTTATTTTACCTCAATAATTTCCTGAAAAAGCCCATAACGCTGAAAGCCTCCCTTTTTGTCAGCATAGCCTTCCCGAAAACCCTTCTCCAGGCCTTTCTTTGCATCTCTTTTTTCTCCTTTGTTGAAAACTCAGCCTTATCCAGAATTTTGCCGAAATACTGGTTTATAATGCCTAATTCTTTCCTGGTTGCGGATTTTATATGAGAAACAGAATTATCTTTTTTCATTTTTTTAAATAATTCGTATAAGATGATTGAGACAGCATGGCTCACATTCAGTGTGGGGTATTTTTTTGATGCAGGTATTGTAGCCAAAACATCGCACATATCTACCTCTTTGTTGTTCAGGCCGGAGCCTTCCCTTCCAATAAGGAGCCCTATTTTGATATTTTTGTTGGTTTCTGAAAGCTTTAAAGCCAGTTGTTCCGCGCTTATGGCATTCCTTGGAATGTTGTAGTCCGTGCCTAAAATCGCTGTTGTGCCAATCAAATAATCAAATCCATTTAAATAAGAAAAGCCCTCCACTTTGGCTCTCTTCAAAATATCTTTTGCATGCTTTGCAACAATCAGCGCTTTTTCATTATTCTTTTTTATTTTTGGATTGATCAGAGTTAAATGCTTGAAATCAAAATTCTTCATAACCCTGGCTATGGAGCCCAAATTTTCAGCGCTTTCAGTTTCAATCAAAATTACCTCAATCATTCCCTTTAGAAACAAAACGCAATATAAAAATATTACCTAATGAAAGAAAAAGCAATATTCACGAAAACCAGCGTGAGGAAAAATACCCCTATATACTTCCAGATTCTGTCCCCTTTTTCCTTGTCAAACAGCCTGTGCAAAACCAATTGGAGCATCCTGCCACCGTCTAAAGGCCCTATCGGAACCAGGTTAAACAATCCAATCCCTAAGTTTAAAATAACAAGAATCCTCAGCAAGCCTGCAACCCATACCAGCGCTAAAGGCAGAAATCTGCCGTAATCCTCCTTTATGCTCTCTTTTACTTGCATGCTTTGCTCAACATAAACCCCCAGGTAGCTTGAATTTTTATTTTCAGGGTTTTCAGCCAAAGTCATGCTGTAAGCAGAGCTGTTGGTTTTAATATCAACAACGCTGCCAGGAGGCCTGCTTTGCAGTATCGAGGAGAAATTTTCCAGGCTGCCAACTTTGATCCCGTTGATTTCTGTTACTATCTCGCCGGGCTTGATTCCTGCGAGCTCTGCAGGATAGCTTTTGTCGTGCTTCACAAACCCAGTTACCTTTACTCCATTAAACTCTATAATTGCATTGGCTACCGGGGCTATGAGCAATGAAGAAAGCAGGATTATAAGGAATGCGAGCGCTATATTCGAGAAAGGCCCTGCTGCAAAAATGCTAAGCTGCTGCCTGTACGGCCTTTTCTTTAACTCTTTTTCATCAGGCTCCACGAAAGCTGCAGGTATTATCGGTATCAATATGCCCAGAAAGGCAAAGCCGCTTGACTTTATTTTTAGGTTATGGGTCCGGGCTATAATTCCATGAGAAAATTCATGCACCAATGCAATGATAAATATTGATATAATCCAGTAAAAAAACGGCACGAAGAAAACCCCCTTGGCCTTGAACGGCAGCACAAGCCCGACTCCGGAAGTTGCTTCAGGCTTTGTAAAAAGGGCGTAAATGTTTTGTACCAATGCATAAGATATAAGGGCCATTCCGAGAAAGCACGCAAAAATTCCAATATACCCTATAAATGTCAATGGCTTCCTGAATTTTTTCGAGAAATTGTCCATGAACCTTAAGCCAAGCTTTGTTTTATACATCAGGAAATAAATAAAGGGCGAAAGAATCTTTTGCGTCTGCATTTGCTTTCTTTTTGCAAGAATGAATATGAGCAGGAAAATAAGAAATATTATGGCGGCTATTGTTTGAACATCAATCATTTTTGGATTATTTCTTTCTTACAGCCCTGAAGGCCTTGCTATTGCACCTTCTGCATTTAATCTTGCCCTGGATTATCTTCATGTTCGGGGCCTTTATCTTGGTCTTGCATTTCTTGCAGACAAAAACATTTGCAAATTTCCTTGCATGGGCCTCCTGGAATTTTACCATGCTGGCTACTGGCCTCCTTTAATCTGCTTCATTACCTTGTCATTCAGAATTACCCAATAAACCACGTTAACCCCCTCTAAAACCTGGCCTCTTAACTCCTCAGGAATCTCAAGGTCGAATGTTTCATAGGTTTCGGAGTCCATCACATTGGCATTATTTCCCTGCATTGAGAGCACCTGCGCGCTTCTTTTTTCAATCATAGGCACTTCAACATTGTCATGCCCCGGCATTACCTCAACTCTTTTTTTGCCGTCAACAATGCCAACTGCAGTAAGCCTTACTTTGGCATGCCCGTGCTTTCCAGGCCTTGATACCTGCAAATCAACAACCCTGCAGGCAGCGCCTTCCAGCACGATGTAGCTTCCTTTCTGCAAACTGCCAACATCCGCTGTTTTTGTTGCCATTAAGCTCTCCTTTTAAACTTATGAAAAGAATTGGGTTGATTTATAAATATTTTGCCGGCTATTCTTTCGAAGCAAGCTTTATATCCCTGTCCTTAACTGTGGTTCTGCCGGCGTGTTTCGCAAACTGTATTGCCTTGAGGGCAATTTGATTAGCAATATCCTCAACAGCATTCTTCAGGGCGACTTTCGCCTTGTCCGAAACCCTTTCAGCGCCGCTCTGCTTTAGAATTTTTTCCATCGCAGCCAAAGGCAATACCCTAGATGACATTTTAACCGCAAATTATTGTAAGTCCAAGTAAACTGGTGGTATATATAAATATTGCTTTTTTGTTTGGGAATTTATTTTAAGTTGTTTTTAAAAAATTAAGGGGATAGGATTATATCGCTCCCTTGATGTTAAAGTAATGTTCACTACCCCCTTGCGCTTTTTATTTTTTATTGGAGGATGTTTTTAAGGCCCCCTTTTCAGAAGGCTTTCTATGTCTTTCCTTACAATAGATTGCTCAGGAGTTTCCTTCTTCTCCTTTGCCTTTGGCTCGGGCTTGCTTTTCAGGAATTCAAATATCTTTCGCCTTCTTGCCCGGGAAGCTCCCTGCTTTTTAACCTTGAATCTTTGGGCTGTTATTGATTTGTAGACTATTAAAGCAACTACAATAGCCAAAGCTGCCATTATCGCGATTCTGGATGCAATTTCGCTTGGCTTCAGCGCCTTGCTGGGCACTTCAAGATACTTGCCCATAGAGGATATAAGGTCTCGGCAGCCGTTTATTGCAGCTTCTGTAAGGTCCTTTGCCTTTATGTAGTCGCCTTCTTCCAAGGCATCATCTGCCTGCTCCAGTAATTCTTCCAGCTCCAGGCATTCAGGATTTTCCTTGAACAGGTCTTTTGCGAAAACTATCCTTGTTATGGTAACTGTCTGGTTTACCGGCCTATCATAAACCTCAAGTATCAGCTTTGCGGTGTTTTTTACTTCGGGCTTATCCGAGGTTATAGCATCTGCCAATGCTGTAGCGGTAATGTCTATTTCATACCTTCCTTCCTCTTTAATGCGGGTATTTAATGTCATATCAACAGAAACGCTTTCATCTGTCTCCAATTCATTGATGTAGCTTTGGTCTATTTCCACCGAAATGCCTTCCGAATCAACTTCGGTGCTTAAGGTTATATCCTTCAGGGCAACCTGGCCCGAATTTCTCAAAATCAGGGGTATTGTAACAGAGTCGTTCAGCTTTAAGGATACTGGAGAAGGCACAATCAAATCCAGGGAAGCTACCCGGGTTACAATAGAGCCTCCTCCGCTGCTTGCGCCTCCACCGCCTCCTGCTGTGACAGTTACTGTTTCTGTCACTGTTTCTGTCACTGTTTCTGTCACTGTCTTTATGGATTCAACAATGTCAAATACTGACAGGTTATTTGATGTGAATGTTATGGTGTTTAAGGCTGTGTCGACTGTTGAAGGCACTTCCGAGAAGTTGCAGCTTGCAGTGGAATTGCACTTCCACACTTCAAGATTGTCCTCATCAGTTATGTTTGAAGTCAGGTTGGAGTAATTGTACACAAACTGAATCTGGATAAACTTAATGCTGCTGTTTACTTCAAACTGGTCAAAGTTTGTCCTGTTGGAAGGCGCTGATACTACTTCGTTTATGTCGCTGTAAGACAGGATGTTGTTTAGGGTGGAATTAATTGTTGCATTGAATATTGTTATGCTGCTCTTGTTGTCAGTTGTCTTAACCTCAACATTGTATTGCCCTCGGGGCAGCGTGGAGTTTATTATTGATGCTGTGCTTATTGTCAGCCCGGTTATCGGGTCTTTCAGGGTTAAGTTTGATGTTCCTGTTGCTGACAGGTTGAAGGTTTCTTCAGGCGCTGCGAAGAATATTGCGCTCTTGTTTACTGTTTGCGCTGATGTATCCATAACAGAGCCTGATACCGTATAGTTTCTTTCTGCTGTCGGAGTGTAAGTGTAGTTGTAAGTATATTCAGTCCCTGAGTCTGTTGTCCTGTTTGAATTTGCATTTGCCGTCAATGCAGTGCCGTTTACCGTTAAAGTTGCAGTATCCAAGGTTCCGTCAATCACGAATACAATGGAAATGTTCTGCAGGCCGTTTAGCTCAATAATCCCCCTTGACAAGGTTATATTGCTGATAGTAGGGGCAGGCCCTGCTGCGGCTGAAGGCTCTGTCACAATGAACCTTCTTGTTATGTTTCTCAATCCGGAAGCTGTAATAGTATTGCTGCTTGTGTCAAGAGTTATGCTCAGGTTGTTCCATGTTCCTGAGGTGCATGCTGTTGCGTTGCAGGAATACATGCTGATGCTGCCCTCGCTTGTTATTGTATGGGCTATTGAGGTATAATTGTACATCAAAGTAAAGTTATTGTGGAGTATGTTTGAGTACAGGTCAAACATCTCAATGCGCCTCTTGCCTGAAGGCGGAGATGTCTGGGATACCAATGACGTGTAGTTGAATGTTGCGTTGTTTTCATAAGGCAGCGAGGCATTGAAGAATTCAGCTATGATTGCAGGCTGGTAGCTTACCTCAACATCATAGTAGGAAACATTCGGCAAAGTGAAAGATGAGCCGTTGAACAAAACATTCCCGCTGCATACGTCCTTCAGCTTCGGGAGCGCTGCGCTTTTTACTGACACGTTAACCTCCCTTGTTGCATTGCTTATGTGGAATGTTGAGTTGAAGTGTATTGTCTGGTTTTCTATGTCTCTTAAGAATAATATTACCTTATGATGGCCCTCCAATCCGGTTGTCAGGTAGGAATAGTTGAATGTGCTTATGAAGGTTGTTGTATTTGACGCGTTTGCTTTCGGAAGCGGCAATTCCTCGTTGTTGTTTGACAGCAATACTGACATATTTGTTTTCTGGAGCAAAGTGTCCAGGTCGAATGTCGCTGTTATTGTTATGTTTGTTCCGTTCAATGTGTATGTTTCATTTGCGCATAAAAGATTCAGTATTGGGGATGCTGTTTCTGCTGCCGGCCTTGCTATCTGCACCTGTATCTGGGAGCTTATGTTTTCAGCCGGGCCTCCATCCTTGTTGTAAGCGTAAGCAGTCGCGTTCACCCTTGCCGGGCTCATGTTTATTACCGTGTATGTGAAGTTGTATAGCGTATTTGAGTAGTTTTCTGCCTTGAATGTTTCATTGAACACTATAACACTTACATTTGTAACCCAGTCTTCTCCAGCGATAACGCTTACGTTGAAATTGAACTTTTCGCCTATTCTCATCAGCTCATCCTGCCCTGGCAGGGTTATGTTTATTATCCCTACAGTGTATTTTCTTTCCCCAGTCGTGTTTGAGTTGTTTGCGTCATCAAAGCATGTTACCTCAATTGAATGGTTGCCTCCTGTTAATGTCAATGTCGTGTTTGCGTAGCTTGAATTCGGAAGCTGGAATAATGTGTTAAGAACATTGTCAATTGTCGGATAGCAGTTGATTAATGCGTCAATATTATCTGTTGCAGTCCAGTTGAATTCCACGCTTGAGCCTGCCACTGTCCCATTTGCCGGAGTCGGAGATTTAAAGGTTACATTCGGGGCAGTTATGTCCAAGGTTATGTTTCTTGTTTCTGTTGAGTTTTCTAATGAAACTTTATCCCTTACAGTTACATTGTAATAATAAGAGCCTTCAGCAAGAAGTGTGAAGTTAACGCTTGCATTGCTGTCTATAATATTGGTATAGTTTGTTTCATTAATTAAAGTTAAAGATGAATCATACAGGTAGAAAGTCATGTTGTTAAAGTTAATTTCCGTGAATGATATATTTACGAAAATAAAGTTCTGGCTCTTGTTTGCGTAATGAGGCTCTGTCGGGGCTGAGAAGCTTATTTTGGGGAATGTTGTGTCTAAAGTTATATTCCTTGTGTCAGTTGAATTAATATTTGATGCCTTGTCCCTTATTGTGGCATTATAATAATAAGCGCCATCTGCCAAATTGCTGAAATTAATGCTTGCATTCAAGTCTGAAAATCCAGTATAGTTCGTTTCATTAATCAATATTGAATTCGAATTGTATAAAAAGAACGTTAAATTGTTGAAGTTAGTTTCCGTGAATGATACATTGACAAATATGAAGTTTCTATTAAAGAAAGTGTCATTATTCTCAGTTCCTCCGGAATACCTTATTGTTGGGAATGTCGTGTCTAAAGTTATGTTTCTTGTATCTGTTGAGTTTGTATTAGAGGCTTTGTCCCTTATGGTTACATTGTAATAATAGGTTCCATCTGCACGGTCTGTGAAGTTAAAGCTTATGTTGCTGTCAAGGATATTTGTGAAGTTTGTTTCATTGATTAGGACTCTGCTGGAATCGAACAGGAAGAATGTTAAGTTGTTGAAGTTTGCTTCAGTGAAAGTTACATTCACAAAAATAGAGTTTCTGCTTGCATAGGCATTGTTGCTTTCAGTGCCGCCTGAATAGCTTATTCTTGGGAAGGTTGTGTCTATAGTAAAGTTCCTTGTTGCGCTTGCGTTTGCATTGTCAACATCATCAACGCAGCTTACATTCCACTTGTAAGTTGCGTCTGTTGTAAGGCCCCTTACAGTAAAGTTAGTTGCTGTATTGCTTGCTGAGGCTATATTTGAGGCATTCACAATATTGTCTATGGTAAGATTGCAATTTAAGCTTGTGTCAATTGTATCGGCTGCTGTCCATGTGAAGTTGATGTTTGTCAGGTTAGTGAATGAGTTGTCTGCAGGCGCATTTAATGTTATAGTTGGGAGATTTGCATCAACGCTTAAAGTTGCATTCTTTTCATTTGAAATGCCTGCAAATGTTGTGTTTACCTTGACTTCATAGATTCCTTCTGTTGAGAGGGCTGTTAAAGAAATGCTGTAATTTCCAAAGGAATCTGTAAATATTCCTGTATAATTAATTGTGACATTTTGTAAATAAGGAGTAAAGTCAACGCTGTCAGTTGTTAAGTTTGCCCGATACTGGAAGTATTTTGCTAATACACCAACTCTTGACAAAGTTGAATTATCTATAGGAGTGTAGGTTGTAAATGTCACATTATCATCAGAAGTCCTGTAGCTTAAATTTAATTTCAAAGCGCCTCTTTTGTAATGGTTTGCCAGTTCTGTTTCTGATAAAGTTGTGTTCCATACAGCAACTTCATCAATTGTTCCGTTTATATTTGAGCCCAATCCTTTATAGAAGCTGCCTATTGTTACAGACTGGTTGTTTATTGTTGGAGTTCCAGAGAATGTTTTAGTTGCTTTTTGCACGCCATCAACATAAATGCTCATTAAATTATTGCCAGTATCAACAACTCCCGCAATGTGGTGGAAAGCATTTGTTGTTACTAGATTATTATCAGTCTTTACGCTTATTACTTTTCCTGAAGCATTTTGGAATGACAATACTGCTGCTCCTTTTTCTGATATCATTAAGTTGTAGTTTTCTGTTAGCTGCTGAGGGCCGTAGATGATGTAAGACTGTCCCCTTGAACCGCTGGCAAGTTGAGCGCCTATTATATTATCTTCAATCCCGTCATTATTGAAGTCGCCAGCACCCACTGAAGCTCCGACCCTGTCGCCAGATACACCATAATATGTAATGTTATTAACTAGGGATATGTTAAACCTGCCAGAAGTATTTATGGGCCCATAGACTATGTATGCTACACCAGCCTGGTTATTCCCGGCAAATTTAACAAGAGGACTTCCGATAGAAATATCATCAATACCGTCGTTGTTCAAATCTATTGAGCCGACAGCCTTGCCAAGTGATTCCGTTGTATTGCTGCCAAAAAACGTAACATTTGCTGTAGAGAGATTGAATCTGCCGGATGTGTTTATAGGGCCGTAGACTATGTAAGCTTCTCCATAATTGGTTAGTGGAGAAATATCAACACCTTGAGCGCCTATTATAATATCGTCAATACCATCATTATCGAAGTCGCCAGCGCCAACTCCATTACCAGCAAAATCAGATTGATATTTCCCAAAGAAGGAAACATTTGAGGTTGACACATTAAAAGTGCCTGAACTGTTTATAGGCCCGTAGAATACATAAATTTCCCCCTGGCTGGACCCGCCAGCAGGCTCTCCTGAGGAGGCACCTATGATTAAATCTCCAACCCCATCATTATTAATATCCCCGGATGCTACATCACCCGCGCTATCTGATGCATATTTCCCAAAGAAGGAAACATTTGAGGTTGACACATTAAAAGTGCCTGAACTGTTTATAGGCCCGTAGAATATGTTTACTTTTCCCTGGCTTGAGCCGCTAGGAGGCTCACCAGCAGATGCCCCAATCGCCACATCATCAAAACCATCGTGGTTAAAGTCACCAGAACTTACATCATAGCCTGAATTGTCGGAATCCAATTCACCAAAGAAGGTTACATTTGCGATTGATAAATTATAGCTGCCCGAATTGTTTATAGGCCCGTAGATTATATAGGTGGCCCCTTGAGTGCTTACTCCCGTAGGTGAGGCTAAATTAGCGCCAATTAATATGTCTTCTAAACCATCATTATTAAAATCGCCTGAATCCACCATAGAGGCCTGGTCGCCGGCTATTACGCCATTGAAAACAACATCATAGCTATTCAGAGCAGTAATGCTTTGACTGCTTCCATTTGAAAAGGCCTTGCTTATTATCCTGTTATTCCTCTTTGTCAAATTCCTTATATTGACCCAAGCCTCCAAGGTAAATCCTCCGCTAATATCCAAGCTAAAGCTATCATTAACCTCAATATAATCATCCTTTCCGTCAAATGAAAATGCTCCGCCAAATCTTCCTGCTGTTGTGAATTGCGGCGGGAATTCATTGCTTGAGTTTGTTGTCCCATTATTAGCATAATTAGAAGAATCAAATACTATAGAGCCGTTTAATTCGTTATTATAGTTTTCACCATTATTTGTATCATTGTTGAAGTGGAATAATAATACTAAGCTTGCGTTAATTAAATCCCCTAAATCCTGGCCGTACTTATTGCTTAAAGCATCATTCCAGCTTATGAAGCTCCAGTTTACTGTCTTGTTTGCATTGAAAACCTGGCTTATGAATATTCCAGTCTGGTTTGGATACTGGCTGGAGCCATTTTTCAGCAAGGTTACATTTTCCCCGTCAGTTGTTGTGTTTGTAAAGTTGCCCAAATTAAACTGGGTTCCATTGAAGTCTATTAAGTTTCCACCAATAATCTGCTCAGTATCATTTAAGAAAATCCTAATTAAAGTACTGCTTACATTAGTCCCGTTAGTCAAATTAATATGCCCTGAAGCAGTAAAGCTTGCGCTTCCGGTAACAGTGGAAGGAGTTAAATCCAAAGTTATGTTTAAGTCAATGGGCAATACTTCCAACGAAGCATTCTTTTCATTTGAGCCTCCGCCAAATGTTGCATTGACCTTAACTTCATAGTTTCCTGACGAAGCCGGCGCCGTTAAATTCACGCTATAGTCTGCGGAGCTGTCTGTGAAAAATCCTGTATAATTTATTGTGACATTCTGCAGGTAAGGAGTGTATAAAGTGTCATTTGTTGATAAATTAACCCGGTACTGGAAGTACGTTGCCCTTATATCTATCAAGGATGAAGCTGCTCCGGTTACATAAGCCCAGTCTGTGAATGTCGAGCCATCATTAGAAGTCCTGTAGCTTAAGTTAAAAGATAAAATAGGCCTTAGGAAATGATTTCTTAATTCGCTTTCACTTAAAGTAGTATTCCATACAGCAACTTCATCAATTGTTCCATTTATGTTAGAACCTAATCCTTTGTAAAAGCTTCCGATTGTAGCTGATACATTGTTTATTGTTGGATTTCCAGAAAATGTTTTAGTTGCCTTTTGCACTCCATCTACATAAATGCTCATTGTTCCGCTTCCAGTATCAACAACTCCGGCAATATGGTGGAAGGTTCCTTCTGTTACTAGGTTATTGTCGGTCTTTACGCTTATTATCTTGCCTGATAAGTTCTGGAATGACAACACTGCCGCTCCTTTTTCTGAAATCATTAAGTTGTAGTTTTCCCTTAATTGCTGCGGGCCGTAGATTATGTATGTTACTCCCTGACCATTTCCGCCAGGAGGTTCTGCGCTATTAGATCCAATTATTATGTCATCAATTCCATCATTATCTATATCTCCGGATGCAACTCCACTTAACCGATTACCGCTTTCACCAAAGTAACTCAAATTCCTTACGGGGGTTATATTGTATGTGCCAGAATAGTTAAATGGGCCAAAAATTATGCTAACTTCCCCTTCATTTGTAGCTGTATCATTGCTTACATCGGCAAAGTAAGCTGAAACTATAACATCATCAATGCCATCATTGTTGAAGTCGCCTGAACCCACTTTTTGTCCAAGTTGATCGTTTGCTATATCTCCAAATATCTTCAGGCTGTTTCTTGAGCTTATGTTATGTTTACCTGAAGCAGGAGTTGGTCCGTAAATGATGAAAACAGCCCCATGGTATACCTCGCTTAGTCCCGGAGGCTCTTCTTGGTAAGCTCCAACCAATAAGTCATCAATTCCGTCATTGTTGAAGTCGCCTGAGCCTACCCCGGAGCCTGTCCAGTCATTGATATTCTCACCATAATATGTAACATTTGCATCCTTGGACGCATTAAACACGCCGGAAGCATTTAAGGGGCCATACCAAATGTAAACCGCGCCTTCATCCTGCCTTACCCCTGATACGAATGGATTCA
>Ga0209542_10002823_pt1 | contig 38260 bp, 37 predicted proteins | sample RifCSPhighO2_01_FD_184028 | JGI IMG/M metagenome (GOLD analysis project Ga0209542, IMG submission 184028) | Soil microbial communities from Rifle, Colorado - Rifle CSP2_plank highO2_0.1 (SPAdes) (version 2) | ecosystem: Environmental > Terrestrial > Deep subsurface > Rock core/Sediment ... | reverse complement strand
CTCAATGATGAAAACTTTTCGGTCATAAGCCTGCGACAAGGCACCGTCTGCGGCTACAGCAAAAGAATGCGCATGGACCTCATCGTCAACGCTATGTACAAGACCGCCATGACAGAGGGCAAAATTACCGTTAATAATCCGGACATCTGGCGGCCTATCTATGACATCCGGGACTGCGTACGAGCTTTTGTGTTGGCGCTCGAAGTGCCTGAGCGCATAAGTGGTATCTTTAACGTCGCGTCCGGCAATTTTACCGTGGGCGACGTCGGGGCGCGGGTCAAACAAATTGTCGAGAGCGTTTCGGACAAAAAAATAGAATTGGAAATAAAGCACATCGCTGATATGCGAAACTACCAGGTTTCGACGACAAAGGCGGAGACAGTCTTGGGTTTTAGGCCCATACACTCTGTAGAAGACATCGTTGCTGGTCTGCACGAACACCAAGTTGATATGGGTGACCTTAATCAGAATAATTATTACAATATCCGGATATTCAAAGAAATAGCGAAACGCGAGGAATTGCGCAATAAGCGCCTCTCCGAAATGGACGAATTTAAATACTAAAGATTCTTTATAATATCCATCATGCGCGGTAAAACCGCCTCGTAGGACTCCTCCTCGCGGATAGTTTTTTGTCCCGCCGTGCCGAGCTCTGCGCGCAACTGCTGGCTTTCTATAAGTTTTTTTAATTTTTCCACCCACTCCTCCACCGTGTCGGCAAGAAAGCCGTTTACCCCGTCGTGTACGACGTAGGTTATCTCGCCAACCGCGCTGGTAATTTGCGCCAACCCGCAGGCCATATATTCGTACGGCTTATAGGAGGAACGGGCGAGATTCCACTCCCCTTTCTCTACAAGCGGATTGACGCCGATGTCGAAGCTTTGAATCGTTTCCGCCATCTTGCCCGGAGGCAGATACTCTACAAACTCAACATTGAGGCCGACAATTGGTTCAAATAATTCTTTAATCTTCGGATATCCCCATACGCCGACAAGCAGAAATTTAAACGGCACAGGTGTTTTTGCAGGCAATTTTTTAAACACCTCCGCAAGTAGCGCAAGATTTTTGTAATGATCCTTCGCGGTGCCGACCCATCCTATGATAAGCGGGCTCCTCGAGATTGAATAATCTTTGGTGTACTTTTCATAATCGGCGAGCTTGACTGTGGTATGGAAAACATGCACATTCTGATTATATTGCCGCACCCATGTTTGGAGCGCCCGGCTGCACACAAACACCGCGTCGGCCATCTGCACCAGCTTTTTTGTCTTATACAAATCATGCATATAAATGGCGTCGTCAAAGTCAAAAATCATCTTTCGGCGGAAAAGCGTCAGGTACGCCACCACAATGACAAAAAAATATTTGTTCCCGATAGTCCTTTGCAAAAAGACAATATCTCCTTTCTTGACTGAAAAAAGCGAGCGTATAGTCGCGACAATAAGGAAAAACTTCTTCGGCCAGCGCGTAGTGGATATCTGCACCACCGGCGGCCAATGCACTACCGCGTCTATGCCGCGCCCCCGCAACTCATCGGCGACATACATGGCGCGCTGGCGAGAGTCGCCGATGCGCTCGTCTCCTTTGGTATAAAAATGTATCTTCATAACGCAGACATAACTTCAATAAACTGCCTTGCGTTTTCGTCCCATGAAAATTGTTTAGCGCGACGCAGGCCTTTTTCTTTAAGTGCTGCACATAGTGAAGCGTCGGAGGCAATACGGCTCATCGCCGAGGCTATTGTTTGCGGCACCGCAGGGTCCTCCAAGAGCGCCGCGTCCCCCGCCACTTCCGCAAGCGCACCGCTATTTGACGTGATGACCGGCAACCCCGCGTGCATGGCCTCAAGCACCGGCATGCCGAAGCCCTCAATAAAACTCACGAACACAAGCGCCTGAGCTTTGTTGTACAAATATGCCAACTGGCCGTCTGACACATAGCCCAAAAAACGGATGCGGCTTTCTACACCGAGTTCCCGCGCCAGAGTGGCCAGCGAGTCCGCATAAACACCGCCCTGCTTGCCGACAATAAGGAGCTCATGGCTACTGTTGGTTTTAGCAAAGAGGGCAAATGCTCTTATAATACCCGCAACATTCTTGCGCTCCTTGAGCACCCCGGCAAACAAAAAGAAATTATCCGGAGCCGGCATGGGCTCCGGCGCTCCATCCAAAGAAATAAAGCCGTTATAGACAACGTTTATTTTGTCCGGATTGGTCCCAAAATGCCGTATCGTACTTTCTTTTGCGGTATGTGATACGGCAATTATTTTTGTCGCCTTCCGGAGCGAGAGCGCGTGGGCGCAATACAATGCCGCTCCGTTTATTTTTTGTAAAAGAGAGCGTCCGGGCAACTCTAGGTACGCAAAATCGTGCACGACCATGATTGCCCGCTTGGGGAACAAAAATAACGGCACTATCGGATTAAAAAAAATATACAGGTCCAAATTACGGTCCATCTTTCGCGCACCCTGTAAAAACAATGAGGTAACTCCCATTGTTTTTTTTGTGTACACTATGTAGGTGTTTTTAGAGTCTGCCGCCTGTAGTGCACGCGCCATCTCAAATATCGCCCGGCCCAGGCCTCCCGGACTCTTCTCCCCGTATGGGTCAAGTAACAGGCCTATCTTCATACTTTGGCGGACAATTTGCGGACGTAGTATTTTATTATACGAACAATCCATTTGGAGCTGACGCCAGAGGGATAGATTCGGGCGTACGCGGGCAGGACTTGTATATCTTCCTGCTTTATCGGCAAGTTGTGCCAGAACAATTTTTTGTACCCGTCGAGGACAAGTGTCCCATCGTAGAGCTGAAAGAGTCGGGTATAGTAGCTCGTGTCTGAATTCATCTTATCAATCGAAGCGTCGTCTATGCCGAGTTTCGAAAATAACTCATCGAGCGCAAAAAAGGCGTTTACACCAGCAACAGCGGCCAGACGATACCCCTTTTTTCTGCCAAGTTCGACTAATGCAAGCAGAGAAGAGCCTTGCTGAACCGACCTGTCGCGCGGTTGTACGAACGAAATATCGTTCGGAATGGTTTGATTGAACTCAATAATGACAAGCCGCGGGCGGTACTGCGAAAGTGAGCCCCATATATGATAGTCATTGCCGTCTATGTCAACGGAAAGCAGGTCGAAGTCCCGCGGTGTTGATGTGCGCGCGAGAATGGCATCGAGCGAATGCTCTCCCTCAAACTCTACAAACTCGTTGAAGCAGTGTGCGCGCGGCGTATCTTTATAGACCCCCTGCAACTTCTCGGCGTACGTAGGGTCGGCTTCTATAAGCACACCCGACCATCCCTCTTGCATGATCAGATTCCAGGTGTTGCTGTGATGCGTGCCATTGAGTGCGCCAAATTCTACACACCACTTATTTTCCGCGCCCATCCGGCGGAATATTTCCGCAATGATGCCATCTTCTCCGTGTTGAGAGGTGATGTTTTTTTTATATTCTTCAAGTCTGCTGTTTTTTATTTGCGTATCCATATATCACTTTTGCATAAACTCCCTTATGCGATCTGCGCGCGCTTTCCAAGATATCCCATGGCCCTTGCGCTCCGCAGCGGCTATGCGTCCGGCCACATCGGCACCATGACCTATAGCATACGCCGCTTTATCCGCCAGGTCTTTTACGTTGTCGGGCTCGTAAAAAAGCACCTCCTGCTCGGAGACAATTTGCCGTATCGCTGGCGTGCCACTCGCGACTATTGCGCGGCCCGAGAGCAGATACTCAAACAGCTTCATGGGCGAGGTGTATAAACGAGACTGCACATCCCGCTTGGTACCAAGCACTACCAGAGCATCGGCGGCCGCATACCACAGCCGCATTTCCTCATGCGGACGACTTCCTGCAAAGTGCATAGTATCAGGAAGCTGCCCGCGAACAAGCTCTGTAAAGCGCTCCTTATCCCCGCCCACCACATACCACTGTATATCAGGAGTCAGGGCAGCCGCATGAGGCAAAATTTCCAGGCCTTTCCAATCAAAAAAACGCCCGGCATACAGGACAATGCGCTCCTCTTGCGGAAGTCCGAGCCGCTTGCGCGCCTCCTTTTTATCTGCCGGAGTGAAGCTGGTGCCGTCAACGCCGTTAGATTCCACACAATACCGCACCGGCGAGGAAGAAAAAGTTTTTTTAAGCTCCCCGACGATAATCGGGTTGATGGCGATAATTCCCCGTACAGAACGAAATAGGAAGCGTTGCGCGAAAGTGTTTGGCTTTCCCCCGTGCATTTCCGAAAAAAGAGGCATGCCCGCAAGCGGTAGCGCCGAGGAAGAAAAATTGTCCAGGTCGACCGTGTAGACGATAAAGTTTTCTCCTTTTATTTTTTTCCACCACAAAAAAACAACCGATGCCGTCATAAAAAAATACGAGCTTATCCGGTACCCAAAACGGCCCCACGTGTACAGGTCGGGCACCGGCAGGAGGCGGATGGTAGGCACCGAAACGCGGAGTGAATAGAATTCCTGTATCGATTGCATTGCGGTAGCGCGCGACGGCACCACGAGGCTCACATCAATACCAACCTCGATAAAAGCCTCGCACATCTTGGCTATTTGTATGCCGTGCGCCTTCTCGGTGGGCATGCGCGCGTTGGCTATATAATACAGTTTCATTGGGGGCCAAGCGCGCGAAGCCGGTTGAACTCGCGTATGATGTGCGGCATCTGCGCGTCGATGCGGAAATAATTGACAAATGCCGCGCGAGCTTCGCGCTGCATCGTTTCAAACTGTTCAGTCGAAAGTGATTCGTGAAAGTCCGCGATTATTTGTGGGAGACGCTTAATATCTCGAAAATCTACAATGAGCGAAAATTTATGCCAATCAACAACATCGCTAAAAGGGAAATGGCGCTCGGTGTCAATAATGACGGGTATGCGCCCGAGTGAAAGTATTTCATACAGGCGGTACGAGGCATTGCCATAGCCGCGCACATCAAGCGCGTAGTCGCTCTCAAGAATAGTCTCCACGAACCCGCGCCGGAATTCTTTCATTTCATCATATGACCGCCGCGGAGATAAAGGAGAAAAAAATTGTCCCGTAAACTTGCAGACGAGTTTGTTGGAATGCTCAAGGATACGCAGAGCCTTCGTGCGCAAGAATATGCCGTTGCTCATTGCAAAGTAGCGGTCGTCCAAAAGTCCGCGCAGGTAGAGGGGGCTCTCGTCGAGCCTTTGGTGCAGGGTATTTTTGAACGTTGTTTTTACCATACCGGCAAAGCTGACCACTGGCTTCCCCTCTCCTTTGTGGCGCACCCGTACTACTCCGTCTGTGCATCGCAACAAAAGGTCGTCTACCTGCGTCGGAACTTGAATTCTCGTGTGAGGAGACTCAAAGCGCAGATGTACGGGGAGCCGGTTTCTCCCCCACTCCTCCCCCAAAGTCCGATACCCGCCATAGCGCATGATGTACGCGTTATCGATACCGAGAGGAGTTTCCCCGTCGCCAAGACCATCAACTAACAGCGGCAACCCGGCGCTCTTTGCCGTTTGCGCGCACTCTGTTAAAAGCGCGGGGTCATGCCGCATGAGTGTTGCTTGGCGATAGGGAGCAAAGACCGCATCGGCCTTGGTTATATCATCGGTAATGCCGTAAAAACGGGTATCAAAAGAAAAAGAGTTAAAAAATTCCCTCGAAAGAAAAGATGATTCCGGTATCAAATTGCCCCAGAACGGAAAGAGGAGGGTACTTGGTACATCTTTTATCCGCCGCCACGCCGGATTTACATAGAGCCTCAAAAATGCAATCGGCTGTTTCATAGGGGTAAGCGATATAACTCATAACGCCCGTCGCTGTAAACAAGTTTCGCACGGAGCTCTTCAGGATGCCAGTTAGGATTGAGGACAACGTCTTTGAGGATGTAGGAGACGTGGTATTTGCGCAGATAGACTTTGATCTGCGGCTGTATGTCATTAATAAACTTTTGTTCGAGCGAGTTAAAAAACGGGTCGCCGAGCAGCTCTGCAGAGGTCGGCGCTGCGCCGCAATTGCGGGCTTTGTCCCAAAAAAAGAAGAGGCGGCAGAGTTTTACTTTGCGCTCTATAGTCTTGGCGCGATGAAATACGTCCTGCCGCCCCAGATACGCTCCCATGTCGGACTGTAAGTCTGCCGCTGTCGGATTGTTAAAATACTGCGACACCAAATACCGTTCGATAAGCTCCTGCGTGGAAACCATATGCCACATCCCAATCGGGGTGTAGAGCGTGAAGTGGCGGGTAAATATCGGCAGCGTGGAGGTAATCTCGTCACGCGGATCGCTCCAAACGACTACCGCGCTTTGCTCGTGCGCCTGGAGCCACTCAAATGGTTTGGCGAAGTTCTGTTCCTCAAGCCACGCGTCGCGCCGCGATTCGGGCATGGCGACAAAAGACATAAAGTAATACTGCGTATAGTACGCGCTCGCCAGCGCAAGTATTCCGATTGCCGCGACCGAGAGGGCGCGTACCGGGAGCGCGAGGTCGGCGCGCCGTCTCCAAAGGTACGAACCGAGCATAACGGTTACAAACAACACCCACGGCAAAATAAGTATTCGCACGTGTTCGCCGGTCTCTACCAAGATACCGGTCAGCGCATTGCTTCCTTGCGTAATCCACAGCCCCAAACCGCCGACCGCAAAAAATAAACACAGGCGGCGGAACTCTCCGGTACGCAGCGCCGGCGAGCGCCAGTAGAGCACCGCCAGGAACGCGAGTACCGCTCCTATCCACCCTCCTGAATATACGACTTCTGCCATGGGGATGCGCGTATATACGAGCCCGAAGCGCGCGATACTTTCCCAAAAGTATGGAGATGCGTGCGACAGCCAGAATGTATAGAGTACCGCCGGCAGTCCCAAAATGCCGCTTAAAACGGAGGTTAGCAGTGCTGACTTAAAAAACGGCCAGTCACGCCGCGCGAATGCATACAGTACCAGTAGCCCGAGAGTAACTACCACCGCTTGCCACAGATAAGAAAAAAGGTAGAAGGTAGAGGCTGAAACAGCGGAAAGCAACAGTATGTTTGTTTTGCTCTGCTCGCGCATAAACCGCGCGAGCGCCAGATAGAAAAGAAAGTAAAAAGGATATACCGGCTGGAGATTAGCCGGCCGGAAGAGGTGCGGATAGCACTGCATATACAGCGCGACTACGCCTACAACCCTCATCCAACGAGGAACGGAAAACTCCCGGTAGAGCAGGTAGGCAACAGCGGCAAACGCGAGACTCCAAAAAACAAAATTGATAAGCATCGCGGCGTTAAACGGCAGCCCCAGGAAGAGCGGAAGCGCGTTGAGCCACGCGCCGCCGAATATGACGAGAGGCGGGTCAAAGCGGTGTTCAAAAAAGTACGGATTGCCATCGTTATAGTACCCTTCAGCGATAGTCTGCACGTGCGCGTAATAAAAACCCTCATCGCCAAACATCGGAGTAAATCCTTGCCATGTAACTCCCAGCACAGAGACTACTTCCACGGCGGGGATCATACTGAGCAGGAGGATACTCCCGAAGAGCGCGGCGATTGGAAGTTTTTTTGCGTATGAGATTGCCCGCATGCGCTTAGTGTACCCGTATTAGCCGCTTTGGTAAAAACCGGTTGCGCAGGCCGACGCGGATGTACGCGAACAGGTCTTTAGACTTGGCGCGTCCGGTCGAGGATTTGCGCGTCATAAACATCTCCCATGGCGCGTCCACCTCGGCAATCTTGTAGCCCAGGCGCAGCGGCTTGAGCATTGTTTCAAAAAAGAACGGGTGCCGCGGCTCCTCCCAGCGGATGTTTTTTATCACCTCTATGCGGAATGCGCGATAGCCGTAGGTCAGGTCGCTCAACGTAGTCAAGTATATAACGCGAAATATCTGCTGGAACAAAAAGTTAAGCATCATTTTTACGGGATGATATCCGTTGAATGCAAACCCCCTCCGCCAGCGCGTGGCGGTCGCCATAGCATACCCCTCTTCCAGTTTTTTAATCATCTGCGGCAAAATTTCCGGCGGCGTTTCAAGGTCGGGGGTCATCAGCACCACCGCATCGCCCTGCGCCATCGCAAAGGCCTCTTTAAGCGCCTCTCCGACACCCGGCCGGGTTTGGTCAAACGCGTCAATCTTCTTACCGTAGTGCGCCACAAGGGCGGCAATTGCCGCGCGGGTCTCATGCGTCGTAAAACGGGCCGAGGCGGCGACAATAATTTGAATGTCGTGGCCGGGCAATTTCTCAAACACCGCCCCGACCGTCTCCGTCAAGAGCGGCCCCTCATCAAGCGTTGGCAATACGACAGTTACGCGCATAATTCCCCAAAAAGGTACCCTATAGTATCATGGACGGCAAGCGCATACCTATGCTTGAATTTACAATGCGCACTCTGTTTAGAGCCTCACGCGCCCGCGTCATACGGGTGGCGTTTTTCGGCGGGTTCGGCGTTGTGGTTCAGACCATTGTTTTTGAGATAGTGGGAATTTGGCTCGGACTTCTGCGCCCGTCGCTCGCGACATTATTGGGAGCCGAGTTCGGCATTATTACGAACTTCTTTCTCAATAACCGGTTCTCGTTTAATGACCGCGCGCATGCGCCGCTGCCTATGCGATTGCTGCGATTTCATGCAGTAGTATCCGGTTCGCTTTTTATACAGTGGCTGTGCGTATTTACTGCTGAATCGTTTACCACAAACTTTTTCGTCATCCACGGCGCTTACGCAACGGGTATTTTGCTCGGCTTCATCTCCAATTACACCGGCTACCGGCTCTGGGTCTGGAAGCATCACGAAGAGCCTCCCGCTACATAAAATAAAACCTCTCCGCCTAAGCGGAGAGGGACGTTTTTGTTGCACTGCTACTCCGGAGTATCCGGTCGGGCAGAGAAGTCTGCCCCATCGAATGCTCGTAGAGTTGCGACGAGGAGCTTGGATTGAACGGGATGCCGAGGTGCTCGCGCACCTGTGACTCCAGAGCGTCGCGCTCGCGCACCAAGTCTTCGGGCGACAACTGGTCAGTCCAGACGTGGCTGACGTAGCGCCCTGGAACGCCTTTGTAGCAGTCGGTTTCGACCGTGTAGTCGATTTCCTGCTGATAGAGGCGGTCCCCGTTGGCTTCGTACACCCAGCGTCCGGGCGCCACTTCCTCCGCTTGGTCGTAGTACGGAGAGCCCGGATACGGCGTGATGACGGTTACGTCGAAGTCCGAAGGACGGGCTTCGAGCAGCCACGCTCGCGTATCCGCAACTGTTCTCGCGGACTCGCCCGGATGTCCAATGGACATCAGAGCTTTTACTTTGAGCCCTGCCGCATGCGCGAGAGCGACACAATGCGTGTTGTCCTCGCGGGTGGCTTTTTTATTGATGTTCCCGAGGATCCGGGGAGACCCGGACTCGAAGCCCACCAATATCTGCCGAAACCCGGCGCGGTGCATCGCCTCGGCTTGCTCTTGTGTAAAGAGCTCCGACTTGATGAAGCCGCGCAGGCGGAACTCGACGCCGAGCCTGCGTTGCAGTGCCGTAATCGCCTCCATCAACTCGACCATAGTTTTGGAGACGTTGAGCTCATCGTCGTAGAACATAAAGCCGGTGTGCCCATACGTGCGGTGCACCTGCGACAGTTCCTCCACGATGCTTCCGGTTGTGCGAGTGCGGATATGGCGCAGCATCGGACTAAGCCGGCCCGCGCAAAACCCGCACTCGAACGGACACCCAAGCTGCGCGATAAGCGACGTCGCAGAGACTCCATCTATCGTGTAGCGGTAGCTCGGCAGGTCTACAAGATGCCTTGCCGGAAAGGCGGAGGCGTTTAACCGGGTGTTGTCGAGGAAGAGGTCTTTGCGTGGAGACTTGCGTCCGTCCGCATCGATCAACCTTGGCGCGCCGTCCTGCGCGGCAAGAAGAACAGTCTCCTCCCCGTCGCCGGCGACGATGGTGTCAAAGTAGGGCAATAGGCGGTCAAACGCGCGATGCGCCCTGCCGGCCTTGCCCTGCTTCTTTTCGTAGTTGAGCGCCGCCACGGTAAGTGTGGCATGCGTGCCGCCGAGGATAGTCCGAACTGTACCGCGCGATTGCCGGATCGCATCAGCAATCTCGACCGCAGCCGGCAGCTGCGGCGTCGTAGCGGTGATGCCGAACACGCGCGCCGTAGTTGATGCCGCGTGCTCGCGCACGATGTCGGCGAAGTTTTTGTAGCCCGAGAGGTCAAGAACTTCGACGGGCACCCCCGCCGCTTCCAGAGCGGCCGCCACTTTGAGCGGCCCGAGGAATGGAAACACCCGCTCGTCCAGTAGGAACGGGGACGGCGGTATTACGATGCAGATTTTCTGCGAGTCCACACGCTCCTCCTATGATTTTATATGGTTGGAACTTCCGCAGGGGACTATAACAAAAAGGCTGCGATTTTACTACCCGCTAGGCGCGGGATTTGAAGAACTCCATAAACACAGAGACAATACGCTCACGGTCTTCCGGCGTGAGCATCTGGTGGCAGCCGATGTAGAAGCCGTTGTTGTTAATCCACTTGGCGACAGGGTACTGCGCCTCGAGGTCGCCGTACAATTCTTTATACAACGGCTGGTTGATAAGCGGAAGCATGTCGCGGGTTTCGATTTTGTGCTCCTCGAGATACTGGACCATGTCGGCTTTCTGTATTGGTGAAGATTTTTTAATAACAATCGGATACATCATAAACACATGTTCCGCTCCGGGAGCAGTAGTAGGCAACTGAAGATGTACGCCAAACTGAGCTAGATGTTTGTTAAAATACGCGCCATTCTCTTTACGCTTTGCGATGGTCGTTGCGTGCCGCTCCAGCTGTGCGCAGCCGAGCGCCCCCTCCATCTCGGTGGCGCGGTAGCTGTATCCCCTGCGGATAAAATTAAACCTCCGGGAAATGATTTCTTTGAGGTCTTGGCCCTTCGCCTCTTTGGCGTCGTCAATCGAAATGTAAATATTGTCCCGCCCGTGGTTGGCGAGGCTGCGCAGGCGCTCCGCGAGCGCTGGGTCATTGGTCACAGCGAGGCCGCCGACCCCCGTCACTAAAATATGCGCCGCATAGGTTGAAAAGCAGGCGATGTCGCTCATAACGCCGACTGAGGTCCCCTGATATTTTGCAAACATCGTCTCGCACGAATCTTCGATGATGCGCAAGGCATGCTTGCGCGCGATTTCTTGTATCTTGTCCATCGCGGCGGGCTGACCGAAGAGGTGCACGGCCATAATCGCCCGGGTGCGGGGGGTTATCTTTTCTTCAATTTTTGCCGGATTGATATTATAGGTCTGTGGGTCTACGTCTACAAAAACAGGCTTCATAGTATTGGCCAAAATAACGTTGCTTGAGGCCACAAAGGTGACCGCCGGGCACAGTATCTCATCATTGTCCTGCCAGCCGTGCACCTCTTTGAGGCAGGCAACCGCCATCTCGAGCGCGCTCGTGCCGGAATTTACCATAATGGCGAAGCGCGCGTCGTGCGCCGCGGCGAACTCCCGCTCAAACCGCTTGATAAACGGGCCGTACGAAAGCCGCCCCGACTCGAGCACTTCGTTTACGTAGCGCTTTTCTGTATCGGTGATTTCGAAACACCCGACGCCGATCTGCGTATCCGCTTTTGCTGCTTTCGGCCGTATAGATACTTTTGAAAGCTCGCTGTCCACCATAAGCTCCACAAGCTTTGCAAAGGTAGTGCGCGGTTTCCATCCGAACGACGCAAAGGCCTTGCCGGCATCGCCGCGCAGATACTCTACCTCGTTGGGGCGAAAATATTCCGGGTCAACTTTTACCAGCGTTGTGCCGCTTGCCGCGTCAACACCAACCTCATCGGCTCCAGAGCCCTCCCATCGGAGCATGACGCCGGTGCGCGCAAAAGCCGCTTCGGCGAATTCGCGCACCGTGTGCGTCTCGCCCGTCGCTATGACGAAATCTTCCGGCGTTTGTTGCTGGAGCATCGCCCACGCCGCCTCCATGTATTCCGGCGCGTATCCCCAGTCGCGGCCGGCGTCGAGGTTGCCGAGCTCGATATGCCCGCGCTTCCCCGCCGCTATTTCCGCAACGCCGCGCGCTATCTTTCTGGAAACAAAGTTACTGCCGCGCCGCGGAGACTCGTGGTTAAAGAGAATACCATTGACCACGAACATGCCGTAGCTCTCGCGGTACACCCGCGCTATCTCAAACGCATAGAGTTTGGCGGCTCCATACGGGCTGTGCGGCTTAAATGGCGTACGCTCGTTCTGCGGAGCTTCTTTTTTGTCTCCGCTGTACAACTCGGATGTGGAGGCCTGGTATATTTTGGACTTGAGCCCCAACAGTCGCACGGCCTCAAGCAGTGAAAGTACGCCGAGCCCGTCGGTATGCGCGGTGTAGGACGGCACTTCAAACGATATCTTGACGTGCGACTGCGCCGCAAGGTTGTATATCTCGTCGGGTTGCACTTTTTTTAAAATAGACATGAGGGAGTTCATGTCGGCCATGTCGCCGTAATGCAGGTGCCGGTGGCGCCCGGTATCGGTGGTAAAAATATGGTCTATATTGTGCCGGTTGAAAGTGCTCGAGCGGCGCACGAGGCCGTGCACCTCGTATCCTTTTTCAATAAGTAGCTCCGCCAAATAGGAGCCGTCCTGGCCGGTAATGCCGGTAATAAGGGCCTTTTTCATAAATAACCCCAGTACTATACTGAAGAGCTACGGCCCTGTCTATGGGTTGCGGCGATGTACGCGCGCAAGGATTCCTCCCACGCCGGGAGTTTCGGGAGCTTGGTGTTGGCGAGCAGTACGCTGGGGCGCAGATTATTTGGAGAGAATGCCCGCTCTTTAACTAACTGTTCGGAGACACCGAGAATTTTTGCTATCTCCTGTGCGATTTTATAGCGCGAGGCGCCGCCCTCGTTGACAATATGGTACACGCCGCTTTTTTTCGGCGAAGAGTTTATAAAGTTTTTTACGACCGCTGAGGCAAATTCTGCGCCGGAGGTCGGGTTGCCGCGCTGGGATGACGCTTCGAATGCTTTTCTTTCTTTGAGTATGCGCGCAACCTCATCTACGAACGTGCCGCGATAGGCGGAATACAACCACGAAGAACGCACAACACTGCCACCACACGAGAGCACGACGCTCTCGGCTTCCGCTTTTGTTTGGCCGTATACATTGGTCGGATGAACCGGCGCATCCTCCGCATATGGCTCGGCGGAGTCTCCAAACACGTAACTGCTGCTCACTAACAGGTGCGCAATCCCCGCCCCGGCGGCGGCACGCGCAATATGCGCGGCTCCGTCGGTATTAATCCGCTTGCCTAACTCGGGGTCGCGCTCAAGCGTGTTTACGTCGATAATCGCCGCCGCGTTGATAATAAAATCCAGCTTTTCCTCCGCAACCGCCCGCTCGACCGAAGCGGTGTTGGTAACATCAACGCGCGAGTGTAGCGGAGCTACTACCTTGTGCGCCATAAGAGCGTTGGCAAGCTCACGACCCACCATCCCCGAGCCTCCAAACAAGAGGATTTTCATTGCTTCAATTTTACTATCCAAATCTCCGGACCCATCTGCGGCATGGTAAAGAGCGTGAGAGCGGGGCCGTGGAAGTTATCGCCGATGACATCGGCTGCCCCGCCGGAACGCGGAAAGCGCGCCACCACCGCTCCTTTTGCAAGTAGTGCCTCCAGTGCCGGGTACGGGGTGGCAAAACGGTCAACGACCGCGTAATCGAAATGCTGTAACACCAAAAACTCCGGCGTCAGTTTTGCGACTCCTTCGCCGGAAAGTGTGCCTATCTCAAAGACGGGATATGCCGGCGCGGGATAACTTGAGGTCGCGAGCGAGAGCAGTGTCCGGTCGGCCAGACGCGACGAGGAGGGGTCAAACGCGAGCCGCTCGCGGAGCATCGCTTTCTGCGGCGTTACCACCTTCATGTTCGGCATGTAGGAAATAATGCGCGCATCCTGCGGGAGCTGTGTTTCTATATACACCCGCGCATCGTGCCGCGTGTCCGGCAGCGTCCACAGATAACTGAAGCGCAACGCCAGTAGCGTAGGGAGTGCAAATATAGCGACCAGCATGCCTATGCGCATCCATCGCGTCTGCGCCATCCGCACAATCTCGTACACCCCCGCGCCGGCAAAGAGTACAAAAATGGGGAGTATCAGCGACACGTAGTGCAGAAGGTAATAATGAAAGAGATATAGGGAGAGCATGGTGAGTAGCACCGTGAGCGCTAACACCACACCAAACTTCCGGTGGCGCAGGAGAAAGAACGGGAGTCCGATGAGCCCGAAAATAAAAATCATCGTTTCGGACTGCGCGAAATCACGCGCCTCGGCGGTCGCCATCTCTACAAACCCGTAGAGCGACTTCTGCGCGGTCAGCGTAATCCCCTGGTTGCCTGGCTCGGCAAGCAAGTTTTGCAGAATGAGCGGATGAAGCGCGAAGGTAATAACCGTGAGTGCGCCCGTTATGCCTATCATTATCCAAAACGCCGCGCTGCGCAGTTTTTGTACAAGACTCCCCTCGCGGACAAAGTGCGCGAGTGCGGGTGCCAGCATAAGGACGCCGGTCAGAACCCCGGTGCCGACGGCGAGCCCACCGAAGATGCCCGCAAGTGCGTACCAGCGCTTCTGGCCCGAGCGATATAGGTGATACGCGGTCCACAGCAACAACGTGATAAATAAGAACGATGGCGCCCAATGCCGCGCGATGTGGGAAAACGTAACATGCAGGAAACTGGTCGCCAAAAACAGCGCTGCAAAAATTCCGCTGCCCGGATAGATGCGTTCGGCAAGCCTGCCCAAAAAGTACACCGTGAGCGCGCCGATGAAAGCGGAAACCGCGCGCGTCGCTATCCACGCGGGCGTCGGGTCGAGGATGAGCCCTGTCGCGTAGTCGCTAAGCGAAAGCGTGTGTGAGAGCAGGTAGAGGAACCCCATCACGGGAGCGAGCACCAACAGATAGAGGTATGCCGTAAACGGCGGATAGTACATAGTCGCAAAGTCCGCCGGATGCAGTGCGGGGATTATGGTGGGAATTTTGAGCATCGTGAGTGCTCCACGCGTAAGCGCCGGCTCGTCAAAGACAAGCAGGTCGGGGAAGCCGTAGGTAATCCCCCACAACCGCAGCATAAACGCCCCTACTGCGACCCAAAAAATAGGTTGCTTATGAAAACGCGTACGCGGCGTGATGCGCGTGTATTCCCAGAGCGTCTGTAGCAGCTTCATTTTTGAGGGGCCTTTTTTTAGATTATAGTCGTAGCGTAGCGGCACCTCGGCAAACTTTGCGGTGTAGTGTGATATGTGCAGGAGTATTTCTGAAATGACGGCAAACGACTTGCGCGCGCGAAAAGGCACGCTATCGGCAATATACTTCCGCAGGAGCGACCCGCGATACGCGCGGTACAGCACGGAGCAGTCGGTGACATGGGGCACGTTCCACAGAAGGCGCAAAAACATATTTATCACATTGCTCCCCCACAGCCGATACCAGGGGAACCCAAGCGACACTGCACCCGGCGCGTAGCGCGAGGCGATAACCATGTCGGCACCTTTTTGAATTTCTTCAACCATTGGCAGGATGCAGGCTATGTCGTTGGTGGCATCAGCCTCCATGGTAAACACTATATCCTCGTCCTGCAGGTGCGGTAACAAAAACTCAAAGGCTGCGCGGAACGAGAGTGGCATCCCCTGTCTCGTTTCGAAAGAAATTGTCTGGACCGGATACGAGAGCCCGAGCTCGGCGAGTATCCGACCCGTACCGTCCCTGCTACCATCGTTTATGGCGAGGATGCGGCGCTCCAAGTGGGGTGGCAGCGTCGCGCCCATGATGCTCCGGACGACGTCGGTAATAGACTCCTCCTCGTTATGTATCATCAAAACAAAATATGCTCTGGCCATTGGTATAGTGGCTGTATCCTAGCAAAACGCGGCGGCGGCTACAAGCGGGCCTTTTTTTGTATTTCTTCCATCAGCGGCCGCGTGAGCGCGTCTACGCGGAAGTAGTTGCGGTAGGCGTCGCGGGCATTTTTTTGCATCGTCTCAAATTTCTCCGCAGTCAAACCGGCATGAAACTCCGCTATCATATCCGGCAGATGCGCCACATCCCGAAAATCAACCATAAGCGAGAAAGATGAGTAATCGAGTGTATTGCTGAACGGAAAGTTCCGTTCGGTGTCGACAATGACGGGGATGCGCCCGAGCGAGAGCATCTCAAAGAGGCGGGTAGAGGCGTTGGCGTCACCGCGCACGTCAAGGCCATAGTCGCTCCCGAGCAAGTTGTCCACGAATTCCCTGCGTAGCGTCTCCGCGCTGTTTGACGCCGTATCGGCATGCCCCGAGTATGAGGGGCGGGCGAGTACGTTGAGCACAACCTGCCGCGAGTGCTTGAGTATCGTGAGCACTTTGCGGCGGAAGAAGACGCCTTTCTTTTTGGCGCGATAGCGGCTGGCAAAGATGCCGCATAGCCGGTCGGGTAGCTCTTTCAGCAATGCCCGCGCCTCCTGCGCCAAGGTAAGCGCCGCCCACCCACTGAAGCCCACCACAGGCGGCTCCCGCAACTCCCGAAGGCAGACTTTGCCGTCACAATACGCTTCCAATAAGTCGTTTGCATACGGCGGGATGATAATCTCGTTTGGCGTGCGCGAAAATCGGTAGCCGCCATAGCGCAGGACGAGCACTTCGCGCGGAACCGGATGTTCTATATCCCCAACTCCGTCGATAAGGAGCGGCTTCCCCAAGCGTTCTGCCGTTGCGCGGCATTCCGCAAAAAGGCGCGGCATGACGCGCAGTGCGAGGTTGTGCGCATACGGCATGAGCACAAGGTCAGCCCTGTCCTCGTTGTCGGTCAGCCCATAGTACGCGGGGTCAAATCCGTACCGCTCAAACAGCGCGTAGTGGAAAGGTACTTTGTCTTTGTCGAGCGGATTGCCCCAAAACGGATAGAGCAGGGGGATGTGCTGGTACTGCGCACGGCGCCACTCCGGCGATACAAAAAAGATTATTTTTTTGTGTTCAGGCATGAGTATCCTTGTAACCCGATTCTACCAGAAGAGTTTCTAGAGCACGGTTGGCTTATAGCGGCGGTTTATCTCGACGATGCCGTCAAACAGCGAAAGTCCGAGCGAGGAATCCAGTTTTTCCTTCGCATACTGCGCGAATGCGAGCGTGTCTTTGGGCAGGCAATTGCCGGCAAATCCGCGAAAATTGTCGTTGACCTGCAGATATACGTCGGGGATGTTCGGGTGCTTGGTCAGCGCGTTTTTGATTGTTTTGTAATCGGCGCCCGCAGCCGTCGCAACGTCATAAAACTGGTTCGCAAAAACAATGCGCAGCGCATTGAATATATTCCAAAAATATTTGGAGAGTTCCGCCTCAAGCGGGGTCATCTTGGCAAAGTGCTTCGGGAGCGTTCCGTGTGCCTCGCACAATATGCGGTACTCTTCATCCGAGTATGCGCCGATAATGCAGACGTGGTGATATTCCACAAAGTCCACGTACTGCGCCTTCTCGCGCAGAAACTCCGGACAAAATGATAGGCGCAGCGCAGGGTAGAGTTTCTTCAGACGGTCGGTTGTTCCGGGCTCCACCGTAGACTTGATTGCCACGAGTCCTTGGTAGCCCGCGTCCGCGAGGCTCTCAACGACGCTTTTGACTATAGAAACATCACAACGTCCGTCGGGAGCCGACGGCGTCGGCACGCACACAAACACCACGTTGGTGTTGAGGACATCCCGCAGGGAGGTTTCGGGCAACTTGAGGTCGTGGATATATACAGCATGGCCGACGTGCTTCATGCCGTGCCTAACAGCGCTGCCTACCATGCCGAGTCCTATAATGCCGACGTTCATAAGACAGGACTATAACAAATCTTTTGACCGCCCGTCCAGCGCGGGACGGCCGATGCCACTAGGCGAGTTCCGCAAGTATGGCGGGGATGAGTTTCTGCAGAGAGTGATGCTCGCACACATATGCGGGGTCAGCCGGATTGAGCGGCAGGGCGCCCAGCTGTGGGTCGGTGCTATCAACGGGGAGTCCGCAACTGATGGCCTCGAGCACCACCTTGTCCAGCGACCCGGTCTCGCTCCGGTGGATAAGCAGGGCGGCCCGTCGATACTCGTCGCGCAGCTGCACTTGCGTAAGTGGGCCCAGGAAATCCACGAGGATGCCGCTCGCGCGCGCGAGTGCCTCAAGGTGCGCTCGCTCGGGGCCTTCGCCCGCTATCCGCAAGTTCTTGCCCGCGCGCGCCGCGGCAGCAATAGCGGCATCGTGCCTCTTAGAGCGCATCAGCCGCCCGACCGAGAGCCAACGCTCGCCCCGCTCCACCAACGGGTCCGGCGAAAAGAAGTCCGTATCGATACCTTGCCCAACGATGCGCACTTTTTTGCTATGCGGACGGAAGCCTGCCGCCGTTGAAGTGAGTACCACCCGGACAAAAGCCATTGCAACCCGCAACTTCAGATTGTCGCTCCCGTGCGCGTACCACAGCGCGGTTTTTTTGCCCAGAAGCCGCCACAGCCATCCCGCGGCTATCAGATACTCCGGATTCATGTGCACAAACACCGCGTCATACTCCAACCGCATGGCGAGGCGCAGCAGGCGCCATGCACGGATAAGCCTGCCTCCCGAGCCGAGCGTTTTAAGCGAGACAACTTCTACCTCGCAATACTTTTCAAATTCTTCTATCCACCGGACAAAAAACCCGAGGGTCGGGTCGTTTTTATCTACCGTTTGAGTACAAATTAAAAGCTTCATAGTTTTTTTATCCCAACGTCTTTGCCATAGACAGACTTGAGTAAGTCGCGGTCTTTCCCGCTCCCGAGCAGGAGTTCGATATTTTTATGCACCACCGCGTCTAGAAAATCCTTTCCTTCTCTATCCTCAACCTCCGACCCGTACAGGCGGCGGAACGCCTCAAAGTCTTTAATAAAACAGTGCCCTCCTGCGCCCCTGCCCGGCTTGGCTCCGGGGTGGCCGCTTTTGTGTATGGGGTCAAGATGGCTCCTGCCGATGCGCGGGTCGGCGGCCACCGCGTCGCGCACCACCTCGTAGTCGGCGCCGAGCTTACGCGCCAGGTCGTACACCATGTTGACATACACCACCTTTGTCGCAAGCATCGTGTTGTTGATGTATTTTATGAGCTCGGATTCGCGCGACGCGCAGATGAGTTCAAACGGCGCGGGGGGCAACACGCGGAGCACCTCCTCGGCGCGCGTGTGCATCCCATGGCCTTCTTCCGGAATACCAATGATATTGCGCGTCGGGTGCGACGCGTCGTAGGCGGCGGTGGCCTCGGCCAAAAACTCCGGCGAGTGCATCACAAACACGCGCGGATAGCGGGCGCGCAAGCCCTCAGTGGTACCTGGCAGAACGGTCGACTTGATGACCGCGCTCTTTCCATTGCCAACCAAGCCTACCGCTTCCGTAACAATGCGGTCGTCAAACCCGTCGGGAGTGGTAGGCGTCGGTACCGCGATAAAAACAATGTCGCAGTCTTTGATTTTTTCTTTATTCTGCCGGTACGGCTCTTCCAGCGCGTAGCGCACAACGCTAAAACCGCGCCGCTCAAAGTCGTCGGCGTAATTTTTGCCGATAAACCCTTGTCCGACAAAGCCTATAACCGGAAGCTTCTCGGTGCGCGTCTGCCGCGCGGGAGTCATGCCAATGGCCGCGGGAGCGCTTTCAATCTGTGTGCGCCACAAATCGCGGTACTCAATTTCTGAAAGGATGGCAAAAAGGGTATGCGCGCGCCTGCCGCTTGACAGCGTCTCTGCTGTTTTTGCCGCAAGGTCGCAGGGCTCTACCACGATTGCGCCCGCTTCGGCGGCGACGCCGACATCATAAGACACCACGGGACAGCCGGCGAGGAGCGCCTCGACAATGACCATGCCGTATCCCTCAAAGTGCGAAGTGACTAACACCGCATCGACAGCTTTATAATAAGAAAAAGGATTCTGCGCGCCCTCAAACACGACATGTTCCTCCACGCCTAATTTTGCGGCGAGCCGTTCGAGTGCCTGCCGCTGCGAGCCGTCGCCCAAAATGATGAGACCCGTCTTCGGGTGTGTGCGGAGTATCTCCGGCAGTGCCCGTATTGCATCGGCGACATTCTTTTCGGGCTCAAGGCGGGACGCCACCAGCAAGAGCTTTTCGAAGCGGGGGTACTTTTGTCTGCGGTTGAGCGGAACCGCTTTTTCTATCGCCGGAGCGTCAACGAATACCGGCAGTACTCCTATCGGGGCGTGGACACCGCGCGACAAGAGCGACTGCCGCACGCGCTCGGAGACGACGCGGATAGAGTCGGCGCGCCCGAGTATAAACCTCGCAAGGAGCACAAGCGGGCGGTTGGCGGGAGTGTGGGAAAGAAAACCCGGATGAAAAACGTCCGTATGCACTTGTACGTGGAACTTGCTTCCGCGCATCCGCGAGATAATCCAACCCAGAAGCCCGAGTAAAAACGGGTCTTGTACCGACACAACATCCGGGCGCTCAATGCGCCAGCCTGCCGCGAGTGTACGCAGGAAACCGCCAACTTTGCCGAGTCCGAAGCCGCGCGCGGCCGCATTGCCCGCGAGTTGCACCAAAGCGCCGGGCCCATGCGGCACTAAAACGTCAAGCCGTTCGACGGTCGCCGCCTGGAGCCGAAACCGGCGCGCGACCGCACTGCCTTCAATAAAGGCATTTGGATCTATCGATAATACAAGGACGCGCATATGCTTTTAACCCCGCAGAAGCTGCGCGAGTTCCTTTATTGTACGCTCGATAGAGAACTGCCCTAATTTAGCGCGCGCTGACTGCGCGCGCGCCAGCGCGGACTCTTTATTTGTCTCGACTTTTTTGATTGCCACATACAGTGCCTCATCGTCTCCTGGCGGCACCAGAAGGCCGTCGATTTTGTCCTCAATCAGCTCCAGGTTGCCTCCGACCGCGGTAGCAATAACCGGCGTGCCGAGCGCCATAGCCTCGACGAGCGCGTGCGAGAGACCTTCGTAGGTCGAGTTGAGCACGAACACATCGGCCGCTTTGACCCAGCCGAGCGCCTGCGCGCGCGGCAGGTTTTCGGCCAAGAAAAAGTGCCAGCTCTTCTCTCGCGCAACCACGCGCTCAATAGCGTCAAAGTGCTTCCACGGTACGCGCCGGCCGGAGGAAACGACCAAAAATCCCCCCGGCCGCTCTTTTGGAAGTTCATACGGTACCGCAAGGTCAATACTGCTGTAAATGACGGAAATATTTTTTACTCCCCAGCCGGTAACTATATTTTTCATATACCCGCTCGGCACTACCACTGTGCGCGCACTGCGTACGACGAAGTGCTGGACTGCGCGCAATATGCCGACCCGCAGACCGTACGACTTTTTTTGAAACTCATCGAGTTCGTCGGTCACGTCAAAACGCTGGCGCGCCTGCTCCCACACGTAATCCCCCGGCACGCGTACCACAAATTTTTTACGCAATACTTTTGCCGCGAGCGCGGAAGGAAATCCGACTGACACCGTATCAAGCGCGTATACAACATCGGCGGCGCGCGCCATTCTCAAACATTTAAAAAAATAAGCAATGTGCCGGATTATTTTTGGCAGATGCCGCACACGGTTGAACGGGAGCACCGATACGCTAAAATCGAGAGTCGGCAGGCGCTCTTCGAGCAGTTTTACATAGGTGGCGGGCCCGCCGCTCTCCGGCGGGTATATGCCCGTTGCAATCAGTACCCTAGTGGAAGTTGACATAAATACTCCGATATAGCCACATATAACAGCACATTCGTGACAAAAGCAACAAAGAAAGCTATCGTGTCTACATGCAATGCGGCCTCTGCAAAAATGAGTTGGTAGAGTTTCTCAATCTGGGCTCTCAGCCGCTCGCCAACAAATATCCGACCAAGGAGCAGTTCAAAAAAGAGGACTTCTTCCCGCTCGCCACCTACTTTTGCACCCGCTGCAAAAACGTCCAGCTCGGCACCATAGTTTCGCGCGAGCGGATGTTCGAGGACTACTACTACCTTTCCTCGGTCAACCAAGGGCTGGTGCGGCACTTTACCGCGCTGGCGGCCACACTCGCGGGGAGGAAGCTCGTCGTCGACATCGGAAGCAACGACGGCATACTGCTCAAACCGCTCAAAGAACTCGGCGTCCGCGCGGTCGGCGTAGAACCCTCCATCAACGTCTCCAAAATAGCCAGCGACGCGGGGCTCGATACGATTACTTCGTTCTTCGACGCGGCAACGGCGGGAAAAATCAAAAAAGAGTACGGCCCAGCGGATGCGGTCGTCATGAGTAGCGTATTCACCCATCTTGAAGACCCACATCAGTGTGTTGAGGACGTGAAGGCGCTCCTGGAAGACGGCGGGGACTTTATCGTCGAAGTCGAATATATAGGACATATTTTGGACACGGTTCAGTTTGAGCGCTTTTATCTCGACCGCATCTTTTACTACTCGCTCACGTCGCTCAAAAATCTCTTCGAGATGCACGACATGTACATTGCCGACGTCGAAAAGGTGGAGATGCACGGCACTTCCCTGCGCGTGACCGCGCGCAAAGGCTCCGGCACCGCCTCGCCGGGGGTTGATGCGCTCCTCAAAGAGGAGAAACAAACGCTCACACTCCCGCGGCTCCTGCAGTTTAAAACGCAGGTGGACAGCTACCTCGGCGCCTTCCGCGACAAACTCATCGACTACCAATCGCAACATCTGCGCGTCGGCGGATACGGCGCTCCCGCGCGCGTCGCCACCATCTGCAATTACGGGAAGATAGGCCCGGAGCTCATACCGTTTATCGTCGACGACAGTCCGCTCAAGCAAAACCGCTTCAGCCCCGGCACACATATACCGATTGTGCCGAAAACCCACCTGGAGACCGCCGCACCAGAGGTGCTGGTGGTGTTTGCATTCGAGTACATTGACGATATTAAAAAGAAAACAGAAGGGCACGGCTATCGCTATCTCATCCCCATCCCGCCGCGCGAAGTATCATGAAAACAGTACGCTTGGCACAAATAGGCCTCGGCGCCTGGGGCAAAAATATAGAGAAAACCCTCCGCGCACTCTCCGGCTGCGAACTTGCCTACACCGCCACAGAAGACTGGCGGGAGCTGCTTGACAAAAAAGACATCGACGGCGCGGTAATAGCGACGCCTCCCGCGACTCACGCGGAAATAGCCATCGCTTTTCTGCAACGGGGAGTGCCGGTGTTTATCGAAAAGCCGATGACCGAGAGCCTGGCAGACGCGCTTGCAGTCGAAGCGGCGGCGCACGCCTCCGGCGCGCCGGTCATGGTCGGGCACCTGCACCTCTACAGCCCCGCCTACCGCAAAACAAAAGAGCTTGCACGGGACATCGGCAACATCCAACTTATCGTCAGCCGCGGACACAACAAGGGCCCGTATCGTAGCGACTACTCGGCGATGTGGGACTGGGCGCCGCACGACCTGTCGATGATGCTTGACCTGCTGGGCGAATTGCCGGCGGCGGTTTCCGCATGGGCGGTGTCGCCGACCCGTCCGGGCAGCAACCTCTGGGATTTCGCGCAGATTAAACTTGAGTTTGCAGGCGGCGTTACCGGCTTTATCACCAGCAGTTGGCTCATGCCCACAAAGTGCAAACAACTTACCATCGTTGGAGAAAAAAAGAGTATTGTCTACGAAGACACTTTGCCTGATAATAAAATTGCTCTGTATGAAAATAAGGATGTTACCTACCCCGAGTACGGCAACGGCATGTCGCTTACCGAGGAGTTGAGCGCGTTCGTGCGTATGGTCAGGGATAAAGAAAAACCCCTCTCCGGTTTGGAAGAGGGGCTTGCGGTCGTCCTCATTCTCGACGCCGCCGAGCGCTCAATCGCCTCCGGCGGCGCTACAGTAACGCTTGCTTGAAGTAAACCACCGAGAGAATGACGAGGAGCGTGGAAGCGGCTGCTCCGCCGTTGCTCCACATGAGCATTTTGTCGCGGGTAAAAAAGCAGTGGAGCGAGAACGTGGCTTGCAGGAAGAACAAAACATAGAGGAACGGCAGCGAGATAGCCGCGACGTCCCAGGTACTCCAGATTTGCCAAAGCTGCGGCAATATCATGAACGGATTGAGCAGGCCGATAGCCCACACAAAACTGTGCCAGCGCAGGCGGGCAGCAACTTGTTCTCGGATCATGGTCATTGTCCTTGTCCTTGTTTGGTGTCTGCTCCCAGTATAACATACTTATTGTAAAAGAAAAGGGCGCGGCTTTTGGCCGCGCCCTTGTTTTACTCTGCGATGGAAGTTACCCATCGCGCCAGTCGAGGTATTTGAGAACCTCGGATGGCGGTAGCATGCTCCCGAACTCCGCCGCCCGATACTTCTCGAGCCTCTGAAGCTCGCTGTCAAGCAAGTCGGCCCGCTTCTTCTTGAGCGTACCCTGCGAGTGCACCGCTTCCTCGTTCCACGGGAGCGGAACACCACAGATAGGATAGACCCTCATTTTGAGGTCGGCGCGATGAAGCGCTGTGACCGTGGTCATGAACGCTCGAGGCAAGTGGAACGGTGGAGCGATTATCGCGAGGTCAGTCTTCATCCAAAGGCCGGAGTCGTAGTTCAGCAGGTACTCCGCGAGTTTTTGCGCTTCTGAGCCGGTGTTGACGTTTCCGCCGACATCGAGCTTGACGAGCGGAACCTTGTCCTTCCAGCCGAGCGCCTTTAGGCGCGCGACCGAGTGGTCAAAGCCTTCATAGCCGTACCCGAGGTCGCCCTCGCTGGTGCCGAGCGATTCGATCGCGCCGGCATTTGCGAGTTCGATCGCGCGCAGGAACATGCTGTCTTCGTTGTCCGGCGTATTGGCATACATGTACGCCATCTTAAACGGCCCGCGCCGCGGGTCGTGATAGTCGGCGTAAATCCGCGGCAGAAGTTGGAAGAATCCTTCCAAATCCGCAGCCGGCAGAGCCGTGACGCGCGGAACGGAACCGGACAGCGTGACGTCCTTCCGGCTCATCGTAGATGTTGACGACATCAAGCAACCTCCTGCTTGTTTGAAGAGGCTTCCAGGATTTCCCGGACGACCGCCTCGGTTTCATAAACGTCGAAGCCTTGGAACTGCGGCCAGCTGTGCGCGGCCACGGTCACATCGGCGATGATCGCGGACGGGTTTTTCTTTTCCGCATCCGTCTGCGTCGCAAGCATGTCGATGGCGCATTGATGGACGTCATCTTCGAGTTTCTGCCAGTACGTTCGGGTTTCCGGAGGCATGACTGCCCTCCCTGTTTAAGATCTGGATAGCTAAAAGCCAGCATATCACACCCTCTCTTGTAAGTCAATAGCACGCGTCAGCGCAGGAGTTTGCCGAACACCCGCTCCCGCATAGCCTTATCTATAGCCGTGGAATTGTAGTTTGTCTTGGCAAACGCTATGGCCTGCCCAACGATACGCTCGCGCTCTTCCTTATTATCCAAAAAACGCTTTACCTGCATGGCTATCTGCTCGGGCGAGCGCGTATCAACCGCCAGCGCCGTTGCTATGGAGCCGGGGTTGCGGTCGGGGTCGATAATGCTGTCGGCAAGCCCGCCTACCTGCGTACTGACGACCGGCAACCCCGCCGCCATCGCCTCAATAGGCGAGTTGCCCATGCCCTCCGAGAGACTCGGCCGCACAAAAATATCGCAGGCCTTAAGATATTTTGGTATTTCGCGCAGATCGACGTGGCCTAAAAAGTGTACGCGCCCAAACACACCTTCACTGCGTGAAAGCTCCTGCAACGTCTCGAGATCCGGCCCTTTCCCGAGTACAAAAAAAGAAATATGCGCGGGTAAAAATTTGAGCGACTTGATAACGTCATTAACCGCGTTTTTCTTTACCAGTCGCGAGGTAGTGATAAGAAATATATCGCCCGGCTTCTTGCCCAATTTTTGTCTAACCGCGTCAATCTCCGCCTCTGGATAGTCGCGGGCAAAATCTTCGACATCGAGAGCGTTTGGGATAAACTCCACATCGCCCTTGTATCCCATAGAGCGCGCAAAGTTGCCCAGGTAGGTTGAGGGCGCGTGCACCAAATCGGCTTTGGTAAAAAGCCGCACAAAGAGCGGGTACACAAAGCGCGCCTTGCGCTTGAGATACTCAATAGGGTCGCCGTCGTTGAGCGTAAAGAGGTACTTGACGGAAGGGTGGCTCATCTTAAAAAACAAAGCCCCGAAGGACGCGTAGCTTGTCATGACCGACCACAGCGCCTCGTAGTGGTGCGCGCGGTGCAGGCGCGCCGCCTTGTGCCACGACAAAAAAGGGTACAGGTACTTGTTGAGTTTAAGCGGAAACCTTATCAGGTCGCCGGGACGCGGATTTGACGTGCAAAATCCTATCCGGTACACCATGACGTTTCCGATGCGTTCTTTTTTCGCAAGCTTGGCGCTCAGCCGCAAAGTAATTAGGTCAAACGCAATGTCGCTCGGATTGATACGGTCGGTAGTCTTTTTTACCGGCATTTCCGCTCCACCAACGAAATCCGGATAATAGGTCAGAGAAAAAATAAGGACCCGTTTCATAAAGCGTAACTAATCTTCCGTTCCGTTCGTTGTATTGTCAAGAGACGCGCTTCGGGGTATACTGCCCCTGCTTCTCGTGGAGCGCATTTTTTTATCATATGCAATCACCAAAAAAGGTACTCATCATAGGCATAAACGGCTTCATCGGCCACCATCTCCTCCAGCGTATTCTCAATGACACAATGTGGAGCGTGACGGGAGTCGACATAGGCGATGATCGGGTCACTCCATACCTCAATGATAAACGCTTTGCCTTCCACAAAGCAGACATGACCAAGGAGCGCGCGCTTATCGAGTCTCTCGTCAAACAGTCCGACGTTGTGCTACCACTCGCAGCAGTGGCGACTCCCCAGCTCTACATGACACAGCCGTTGCGCGTTTTTGAGCTCGACTTCGAGGAAAACCTGCCTATCGTCCGCCACTGCGTCAAATACGGCAAACGTGTTATCTTCCCCTCGACCTCCGAGGTGTACGGTATGAGCCCGGACTCCGAATTCCACCCCGACCACTCCCCGTTTGTGGTGGGCCCCACCAGTAAAATCCGCTGGATATACTCCACCAGCAAGCAGCTCATGGACCGCATCATTTGGGCGTACGGCCGCGACCATGGACTCGACTTTACCCTTTTCCGCCCCTTCAACTGGATAGGCGTAGGGCTCGACAGCCTTGAGGCCGGCCAGGCGCGCGTTATTACCAAGTTCCTCGGCAATATTTTGCGCGGGGAAGATATCCTTCTGGTTGACGGCGGCATACAGCGGCGCTCTTTTACGCACATCGACGACAGTATGGACGCGCTCATGAAGATTATTGAAAATAAAAACAATATCGCCTCAAGCAAAATCTATAACATCGGCAACCCCAAAAATAACCACTCCATACGCGAGCTCGCTGAAATGCTGCTTGCGCTTGCCCCCTCCTACCCACACTTTAAAAAGCAGGCACACAAAGTAAAAATCGTCGATATTTCCTCGCAGAATCACTACGGCGACGGCTATCAGGACGTGCAAAACCGGACTCCTTACATTGAAAATACGCGGAAAGATTTGGACTGGGACCCTCGCGTGTCCATGCAGGACGCGCTTGAACGCACATATCAGGCGTACATGGCGCAACTCGAAAAAAACGCTCCGGTGGAGCTATAGGTACGGGGAGAGGATTCCCCTGGTGCTATCCCACAGCCGCGCCGCAAGCGCGGCATTTTTTATCTTCGGCGAGGGCTCGGCTTCTCTATTCCGCTCAAAATAAAGACTGCTAGGCGCTTTGATCTGCGTGGCAAGCCGCACTAGCGGCTCCGCGCCGTACGCCGGCGAATGCATCCTCGTCAGCGGTAGCAAAATCCGCGCGACCAGACTGCTTTCGCCGAGCACACCGAGCGCAAGTTTTGTTTTAATCCACCCCGGATGCACCGCGGCCGCCGTGACGCCGCTCCCGCTTAAAGACTCTCTCAAGCGGCGCGTATACATGACAAGTGCAAGTTTGGAAGCCGCATAGGCGCGGTATATATCGTACGGACCCGTGCCCCGCATAGTATCGGGATTAACATCCCCTTCCTTGTGCAGGGTCGAGGCGACATTGATTACGCGCGCGGGAGCTGACTGGCGCAGGAGTGGCAACAACAATTCAGTAAGCAGTACCGGCGCAAAATAATTGACCGCCATAGTAAGCTCTATTCCATCCTTCGACTCCCGCTTCTGCGGGGGCATTACTCCCGCATTGTTTATAAGGACATGCAAGAAGTTATGCTCCCTCAAAAACTCACGCGCGCAGCGCTTTACCTCCGACAAGGAAGACATATCGCACAAAAAATACTCGGGCTCGTTTGCGCCCGCGGCCGCAATTTCGGCTCGCGCTTTCTCGCCTTTTTCGTTCGTGCGCGCTGAAAACACGATACGGGCGCCACGGCGCGCAAGCTCCAGTGCCGCTTCTTTCCCTATGCCATCGGTGGCACCGGTAATAAATACGGTTTTGCCGCGTATGTTCCAGTCCCCAGTCATTTATTCAACAATATCAAACTCATCGGACGTGAACAAAGTTCCTGTTTTTTGGTTTAAGCGCAGGTAGTGTGCGGCGGCTCCTCCGACCACCAACAGCCCCGCCAGAGCAGCTAGAGAGCCCCACAGCGCCGGAGAGCCCCCTCCGCCGTCGCCGTCTGCAGAAGGCAAGGAGTCGCTGTTGCCCAACACCTCCCCTGCCAGAGGGTCTTCTGGCGGGGCGGGAGCGACTGAAAGTTTTTTTGTAACGACGCGCTCCCCGCGTAGCGGCGAGCCCGCCGCGACAGAAGCCGCGGCGGCCGGCGCGCTGTTGGGGTACAGCAGTACAGCGGTGCGCGAGCCGGCGAGCCAGGTCACGCTTGCGGCAAACCGCACGCCCTCGCCCGCAAGAATAATAGTGTCCTCCGGAATAGTATATGTTTTGCCGCCATCAACGAGCGCCCACAGGCCGACATCAATCTCTTTAGAAGAGTTGTTGCGGACAAGGAGCGAGCCGTCCCCTTCCGCCTCGAGTGATATCATGGCGCTCATCGCCTCGACAACAATGCGCGCCACTCCAGCAGAGTAGTTGTACGCGGCGGTGATCGACACGGCATACCTGCCCGGATAAGCGAAGGTGTGAAACACCCGCGCGCCCTCGGCGGCCGCACCATCGCCGAAGTTCCATATAAACCGCGGGTTTGGGAGCGGCAAGCCTTCCGTGCCGTAGGCGATAGCCGAAAAGTACGAGCCCGCGCCGGCCGTCGCGCGCTCATCGGTCGTGATGCGCACCGTAAGCGCGGGCGGCCCAATGAAAGAGCCTTGTGTCTGCGGCTGTGTTTGTGTTTGTGTTTCGGCTTGCGTCTGCGTGCTGCTTGTTGTCGCAGTGGTCATCGTGGTTTGAGTTGTACCGGTGTCGCCGACGGTGATGTAGTCTTTAATCCCGTTAAAAGTTGCTGTGCCGATGCCGCTCACGTTCATTATGTCTTCTATCTTTGCAAAGGGCCCGTGTTGCGTGCGGTAGTCGATGACTGCCTGCGCTTTTGAGGGGCCTATCCCGTTGAGAGTCTCGAGTGTCGCCAAGTCGGCAGTGTTGATGTTTACCAACTCTGCCGCGCGCAAAAGCGGCGCCCCCGCAAGAATGACCAGCAACAGGGGGATAAAAAAGTATTTAAGCCGTGTCTCTTGGTTCTTCAACATCGAGCATTTGCCGGAGCATTTCCGGCGACAATTCATTTTTTGGCGCAACTTTTACACCCGTCACTTGCGCCAGCGCTTCTTTTAAGCTTTTTGGTCCCTCGATTGGCGGCCGCTCGGGCTCTTTTGGCTCTTGTTTTTTTGTTGCTGCGGGGCTTGCCCCCACACCAACTTGGTTGGTGTGGGGGCGCAAGGGCGCGCGTGGACGCAGCTTTTCTTCGCTTACCGGAACAACAACTTCAGGCGTAGGTAGAGGCTGTTGGGCAAAAGTCTGGCCTGCCGGCCTCTGGGGGCTTGGCCGAGACAGGAGATCCGAGGACTTTTGACCGGCGGCCTCTACCGGAGGGGGCGTAACTTTTGCCGGAGCTTTTACTACGCGCGGCGGTATGCGTGAGCCGTCGGGGCGGAATTCAAACTTCGGCTTGGTGAGCTCCGGCGCCGGGTCGCTCTTTTGCCACTCGTCTATCACCTTTTCCACCTCCGCGCGCGGCATGCCGTAGGTTGCGCGTGATGCGGCAAGCACCTCCTCGACATGCCGCTCCGGCGGCGGGTCAAACGGCGGGAGCGTTGTGGCGCTAAACGGCGGCGAGCCCACGCCGTCTATCATGAGCGTGAGGTATATCTGGGCAAAGCCGAGGTTGACCAGGTCGGTCGCCGTAAATTGCGGCTCAAAAATAGTCTCCAAGGTCTCGGCATCAAACGGCCCCACGCGGAAGGCCACCGTGGTGCCCACGTTGCCAAACACCGCGTCGCGCACCTCTTCCTCCATCTGCTCGACATACTGGTGCGTAATAATCAAATTGAGTTTGTATTTGCGCGCCTCGGAGAGGATGTCAGAGAAGCTTTCGTTGGCAAAGTTCTGGAACTCGTCCACGTAGAAGTAGAAGTGGGGCAGACCCTTCATCACGTCGGCGGGCACGTCGGCGCGCGACATCGCCGCCAAATATATTTTTGTGACGAGCATCGAGCCGAGCAATGTCGCGTTGACTTCGCCCACGCGGCCCTTGGAGAGGTTGATGATAAGAATCTTCTTTTCATCCATTAGGCGGCGGATGTCGAAGGACGACTTGGCCTGCCCCACGATGTTGCGGATGAGGGGGTTAGAGGTAAACTGCCCCACTTTGTTTTGTATAGCGGGGGTGGCGTCTTGCGTATAGCGGTCGGTGTAGTTGGCAAACTCGTCCACCCAAAAACTTTTGACTATCGGGTCTTTGACATTGTCAACGACCTTTTTGCGAAAGTGTTTGTTGATGAGGAGCCGGTTGACGTCGAGGAGTGTTGAGCCCGGGTACTCCAACAGCGCCAGCAGCGTGTTGGAGAGGATGTACTCCATGCGCGCCGACCACGCATCAACCCAGATTTTGCGGAATGCGGACAGCAGCCCCGACACCACCAGGTGCCGCTTGTCATAGCCGACGTCTTCCATGACGTTGAAAGCGACGGGGAACTCCATGTCAAAGGGGGCAAAGTAGACCACATCTTTGATGCGCTCCTTCGGCACGTACTCCATAATCCGGTCGGCCGTGCTGCCGTGCGGGTCTATAAAGGTCATCCCCTCGCCGTTGCGAATGTCCTGGATGGCCATGTTTTCGAGCAGGGTCGACTTGCCCATGCCGGTCTTGCCGATGACGTACATGTGGCGCACGCGGTCGCGCCGCTTGATCCCAAAAGCGGTCTCCTTGCCCCGAGCATTGGTCTGGGCAAAATACGTGATTTGGTCAGGATTCTCAGGCATTGCAAGTAGTATATCATTGCAACATCAAAAAGTGCGTGGTACTGTGCCCTCGGACTGCAACCGCCCTTAGTTGGGCTTCCTTAGATGGATAAGGGCTTCGACCCCGACAACGGAGAAGTACCATGACAAAATTCGCGAGTGTTCTTGATGCGTTGCGTGACCGCTTTGTGCGGCAAGCAAAAAATATGTATCCCGATGGCGACGGTGACCTTGCCGCGCTCGCGCGGAGTATTTTGGCCGAGCGGATCGGTAACGACACAATTCTCTCATCGTCTTACGGAAGGGAAACGCCGAGTGCCGACCAAACAGAAGCTGCGGCGGGAGAGGCCGTCGCCCTTAACTCCGCCATTGGTACGAAGAAAGATGGAAAGATTGTCGGACGAAGTGGGAGCGCTCCGAAAACTTTCGGGGTGTTGTGGGAAGCGATGGTAAGAGGATGGTGTGGAGCGATAGCGAAGGCTTCCACAACTAAACTTGCCGAAGCGCTTATCGCTCCCCTAGCCAGCCAGTTCGACGAACCAGAGCAGGATGAAATCAGCCAAGTACTGATGCGAGGATTCAAACAAGTTCCTTGCGACAAGCTCCTTGATTTGCTTGCGCTAGGCAAGAAAGATGCCAACGAGACGGTGGTACGGCGAGGTATGCACACGCTGGCTCAAAAGCTTACTGTCGAGCGGCTCGTCTTCGCAACGGCATGCTTGAATGCCGTAACACCGCCAGGGCCGTATCCTAACCGGACGAGCAACCGGTTTTGGCTCATCAAGGACGCGGCGGCGGCTATTATCAAACATCTTGACGAACTTGCTGCAGCAGTCGAAGATCTCAACTTCTCGGATGTCAACTCGCATGCTTCGGAGCCACCACATCGGCGGCTCAAGATGAGCTCACCCCAGCAATTCGAGTACTGCTGGCACACCTCGTCAGACCCTTCTGTCTATGGAAAAAACCGACAGTACTACGGTCTTTGGCTCGACGACGCAGTTATGTTCGTTGAGAGATTGATCAAGAAAGAGACCCGGGCTGGCTTCACCATACGGCTTGCAGTGCACTTCGTAGAACACAAGCCGCTCTGGGGTGTCGGGGCTGAAAAGGACGAGTTCCCCCCGATTATTGACACACTCGAAAAGGTCATCAGCTGACCTCACATCCGCCGCGGGGTCAGGACCCCGCGGCGGGTTTTTTGTTGCTGAATTAACTCAGTAGTTAACTCTGTAATTATTCACACCAGCCCAAAACTAGGACATCCGATGTCCTAGTTTGGTGTATACTTTTGACATGGAGATTTATCATGTACTCAACCGAGGTGTCGACAAGCGGCGGGTATTTATGGATGAAAAAGACTACGTCCGATTTGTACATGATTTGTTTGTTTTTAATGACAAAAATGCGACCCTTAACTACATTCTCCAAAAACGGCAAATTGAGCGACCGCGAGAATTGCTGGTACATATACATGCCTTCTGTCTCATGCCGAACCATTATCACCTGTTGCTCTCGCCCGCTGTAGAAAACGGCGTGCCGCAGTTTATGAAAAAGCTCAATATGGGCTATGCAAAGTATTTCAACGAAAAATACGATCGGTCGGGAGCTCTGTGGCAAGGTAAATACAAAAAGAAACTAATAAAAAAAGATGCGCATTTTTTGTATATTCCCTACTATATTCATCTCAACGCACTCGACCTGTCGATGCCGCAATGGCGCGAAGGGAAAGTAAAGAATATTTTGCAAGCCCTAAAAAACTTGCGTGAGTATCGGTGGAGCAGTCACCTTGATTATTTGGGAGAGAAAAACTTTCCCTCACTTACCGAGCGAGAACTTTTGGCCGGCACGATTGGCACGCGAGCACGGTACGAAAAAGAAATTCGAAACATCATAACTAACTCAGAAATTGCCAGCGGTAGCAACGCTCTTGAAAAATAACCAAAACTAGGACATCCGATGTCCTAGTTTATTGGTATTGGATAAAAATGGGGCTGGGGGTTAGTTGCAGGATTTCTTTGGGGGTCAGGAGGCGGCTCGGCTCTTGCTTGAGGTCGTTTTTGTAAAAGAGTTTCAGGCCGGTAAATTGCACCGGCTCCGGGTAAATGACCTGGTTGTAGGTGTTTATTTTTTTGGCCGCAAATCCCCACCCGTCCATCTGGATTACTAGTTGCACCTCGGGCAAAGGCGTGATGCGTTTGTAGCCGGTCACCATCTCTTCGGTAAAGCGGTGCACCACCAAGATTTTCGGCGGCAGATTATTTTGCCGCACCGCATTGGCCAAATATTCTGCGGCCCAGTTGATATCGCGCGCGTCCAAAGTGCCGATGACCGTGCCGGGCCGCGCACCGTCGTGCATCGCAAACTCCGGGTCAAGCGCCAAGTGCACCTGCGGAAGTGCCCAATACTTATCAAGGAGCGGCAACTCGTCCTGCACGGTTGAGAGCCCCACCTGTATGTCGAGGATAACGATGCCGTCCACTTTTTTTGCCATTTCAATCGCTTTGTCCACTTGCGTGTCGGGCATGCGCAGGCGGTACTTGCCGTCTTTGCCGCCTGCGGCCTGCGCGGTGACGTCGATGTACTCGATTGCCGGGATGACCGGTGTCGTTGGGTCGGCTGCCTCCCACACGGCGGCTTCCTGCCGGAGCTTTTCCAGCACTATTTCTTCAGGATACTCGCCCAACACTCCCATTTGTTTTGAGTAAAAGTTGCCGTAGTAGGCGACAATGCGGTTAAACGGCAACAGCGCGCGCGAGTCGGCGGGGTACGGCGCGCGCACAGGCCACAGCGGCCGCAGAGTTGTCGTAGAGGCTGCTTGCCCCGATGGCAATAGAGGGGTGGTAGTGCCTTGCAAGTACGCCGCATACCACGGGCTTGAGGTCGCGACGTGCGCGAGCGCAAGCAGGCGCGTGTCATAGTCGAAAGTGTCGAGCGGCGGGAGTTGCGCCGTCTGCGACGGGGAGATAGCCTGCTCCGCGTAGGTGACAGAAAAGTTAGAAACAAGCCCAAGATAGGCGGCAACAACCAAAACTACGCCGGCAACGACTACCAGCACATGAACCCCGTAGGCTCTAATTAAGTGAGGTAATTCCTTCTTTTTGTTCATCAGTGCGGGCGGGTTCGGGAGTGCTTTCAACAAAAGAGTAGGTTTTTGCCGAGCCCGCGCGCGGGGTAGAGGTGCGGGATATCGCTTCGCCGCGCAGGAGGAAGCCCATTACCATGAGCGCGATGCCGCTTAAAATAATGAGCGCGGTCTGCCACTCACCCGGCACGCCGAGCACCGTGCGGATTATGATGACCCACACCCCGAGCACAATGACGAGCATTTCCTTCGACATACTCCGATTATAGCACTACTCGGCCTCAACTATTACCACAAACTCCCCTTTTGTCTGAACAGGAAATTTGCTGAAGTAATCATGGATATGCCAAGGTTTGCCTATTTGTATATTCTCGAACTTCTTCGTGAGTTCGCGCAATACGACCACTTGGCGATGCGGTACCGCCTTATCGAGTTCGAGTAAGAGCTTCATAATCCGGTGCGTTGACTCGTAGAGCACAACGGCCTCATCGGTAGTGGCGATTTTTTTAAGCAAGGTCTGTCTGCCCTTTTTATGCGGGAGGAATCCTAGAAAAAGGAAGGAGTCTGTCCGAACCCCCGCAACCGAAAGTGCAGCGGCAAGCGCCGAGGGACCCGGAATTGCCTCAATAGGGAATGAGTCGCCCAGGGCCTGCCGCACCGCCGCCACAAGCCGCGACCCGGGGTCGGAAAGACCTGGAGTGCCGGCATCGGTAACATAGGCAATCTGCGCGCCGTCAACAAGCCGGTCGATAACTTCTTTTGCGCGTGTCTTTTCGATATTGGCGTCAAGGCGCCGCAGCGGTGTATGAATTTCATACCGAGAGAGAAGTTTGCTCGTGACCCTTGTATCTTCGCAATAAATAATGCTTGCCTCTTTCAGAGTCCGCAAAGCGCGCAGCGTAATATCCTCCAAATTCCCGATAGGGGTCGCCACGACCGACAGTTTGCCTTGCATAGGAGCTATGGTACTCTAATTGCTAACGAGTACGCAATCGGCAGCCAAAAAGGAGCCTCGCCGTGGATAATTTCGCAGAGTTGGTGCAAGGGGGCGATGCCGTCCGTGCACTAAATGCTTACTATGCAGGACATGGACATCTTCCGGATGATCACAGGCTCATCCCCTTCTACTTCGAAGCGATGGGTATCGCCGAGCTTGGTGAGGATGTCGAGCTCTACATCAAACGAACCTTCCGCCGCTCTTAACGGCGGCGGAAATGCGAAGCGCGGCCCCGAGGCCGCGCTTTATTTTATATACGCCTGCACCGCGCGGATAAACTGGTCGTTGCGGTCGTACTCATTTTTAAACAACCCAAACGACGCAAAGCCGGGACTGAAGAGCACCACATCCCCAGGCTCCGTAGCATCTAAGGCATCCCCCACCGCATCAGCTACACTACGATATATCGTAGTGTTTGGTAGTTCATTTTTTATCCGGTCGGTGCCGGTACCCTCGAGCAACAACACTTTTTTTGAGTGCTCCGCCATGGCGCGCAACAGCGGCGCGGTATCCAACCCCTTATCTGCACCACCTGCGATGAGTATCACTTTTTTGTCGAACGACCTAAGGGCTACGACAGTCGCGTCAGGGGTTGTGGCGTTGTTGTCGTTGTATACAGTACAACCGTTTATTTCTGTAAGCAGTTGGAGTCTGCCCTCGACCGACTCAAATGACTCGAGCCCTGCCCTAATTTTCTCCTCCGCAACGCCGAGGGCGCGCAGCACCGCTACGGCAAGGGCGGCGTTCTCGCGGTTGTGCTCGCCACGCAACTTCAGTTTCCACTCTTTGGACAAGGCCGGCGGGACTACCGGTGCGACTGGTGGCCGGGCGCCTTCGACCAAACTGCGTACCTCCCCGCGGACAAACAACACGTCCCCCTTTTTTTGATTTTTAAAAATATTCGCCTTGTCGGAAAAATATTGTTCCATCGTCGGATAATAGTTGAGGTGGTCCGGCATTAAGTTGGTAAACACTGCAATGTCAGGGCTGATTTTTAGATCGCCAAACCCTTGCAGTTGCCAGGAGTCGAGCTCGAGTACGGCTATATCCCCCGCCTGTACCCCGGGAATAAGTGCTAGTGTCGAGAGACCGCGTACATTGCCCCCCAAGTGCACCTGCCTGCCAGAATTTTTTAGTACGTGATAAATAAGATGCGTGACAGTAGACTTGCCACGCGTGCCGGTGATGCCCACCAATGTAGCCCCCGCCTCCCGTGCAAATTTTGCAAAGAGCGCCGTCGTCATATAGACCGGGACTCCATTTTTGCGTGCCTCGGCAATGTAGGGCGAGTCGAGCGGAACTCCAGCGGCTTTGATTACCATGTCGCAATGTTTAAAATCTTCTATGCGATGTTCGCCCAGTATGTAAGAAACATTCTTGTGTTGCGCCAATTGTGCGAGCGAGCTTGAAAGTTCGTCTTTGTTTTTGCGGTCAGTCACCAAAAGCTTAGCTCCGCATTGCGCCAAAAAAGCGGCATCGCCGATACCGCGGCCAAGGAGTCCAAGCCCCATAAGCGTCACCCGCTTACCGCTAAAGAAATCCTTCCAGAACATAAATGGTGGTTATTGACCGCTTAGGACTTCCGTCATTGTTGGAACCAAACGTAATATGGTGCTCGACCGGCACTCGTTCGCTGTCGCTGTGGCTGACGGCGGTCATCCCGTCAATCACAAAGCCGACGTGCGCGTGACGCTCGCCGCTTTTGTGTGCCTCTTCTTCCCACAAGACCACGGCCCCGGGCACCACCTTGTCGCTTTTTACCCACCCACTGCGTTGCAGGTCGCGCACCAAGCCCGCAACAGTGGCATGCGGCTCGGCAATAAGTCTAAATTGATGCAGCAGCATGGCGACATAAAACGCACAGGAAAGGTCGCCGTTGCGCAAGATGTCCTGCTCCTTACCTTTGACTTCGGCGTAGAGATTGCGAAAAAGCTTCGCCCCGAGGCTGTTTCGTACCATGGCCAAATATGAGTCTCTGAGCAGAAGTCGCATACTACTGCCCTATCATGCGGCAAACCCGCCGCTTGTGCAAAGAAGCTACGGCGTGATGGTGCCTGTGGAGCCGGTTGCCGCGTCGGGGGTCTGCGGCGGCACCAATACTGCGGATATTACGTAGACAATGCCGTTGCTGGCTTTATATTGCTTAATGGTGTAGCCGGAATTGACGTACGCGAGCTTGGTCTGCGGATGCACAAGGAAGTTGAGCGTGTCCTTTGACAGTGCTGTGTAAGTGCCGCTATTGACCGCGTCGAGGTCGAGCATCTTGCCCGCGACCACGTGGTACTGTACGAGGCGCTTTTTCTGCGTGGCAGTCATTTTGGAGATAGTGCCCGCCGTAAGGTTGGCAAACGCGCTGTCCGGGGCCACAAACACCGTGTACGGGCCCTTGCCGGTCACCGAGGCCGCGACGCCGGTCGAGGCGTACAAAGAAGCAAAGGTGCCCGCACCTGAGAGGCTCGCCACTATAGCACCCACGGTAGAGCCGGTGCGCACCTCGGTTGCAGTGGCGACCGGCGTGCCCGGCGCTCCGGTAGTGGCCGCCTCGGGGGTACTGGTGGCAGTGCCTCCCGGAGTTGCGGCGCCTCCCTGTGCAAACCACCACACCCCCAGAATAATAAGGAGTACTATTATGATGCCTACCACCCACCCAAACGTGTTGTTTTGACTATCCATACAACGTATAAAATTCAGCTATCCTATTAATAGACAAAGCCTACACGGAGCTTTCTGAAGTTGTTATGAGGGGTTAATCTTTTGAGTCTTCAAACTCCCATGGGCGCTCAACCTTGCCGAGCTTGCCCTGGGCGAAGGCGCGCAAGGTCTTGACGCTAAAATAAAACGCAAAGAGCAGCAGAAGCGCCGCAACCTCGCGGGTCAAAAAGAGCTCAAA